>Ga0255758_10003341_pt1 | contig 14257 bp, 14 predicted proteins | sample 011ome_24_FD_179958 | JGI IMG/M metagenome (GOLD analysis project Ga0255758, IMG submission 179958) | Coastal salt marsh microbial communities from the Groves Creek Marsh, Skidaway Island, Georgia - 011513CT metaG (version 2) | ecosystem: Environmental > Aquatic > Marine > Intertidal zone >...
ACTCGGCACCTTTTGCCTTTGTCATCTTTTATGCGGGGTTACAGACCCTGCCCATGGACCAAATCGAGGCGGCGCAGATTGATGGTGCCTCGCGCCTGCAACGCCTGCGCTATGTCATTATTCCGCATTTGATGCCGCTTGTGACATTTGTTGCACTTATCCAGTTGATGGACAATTTCCGCGTCTTTGAACCGATTGTTGGGTTCAACGCGTCGGCGCATGCGACGTCGCTCAGCTGGGCAATTTTCAACGACCTTGGCGGGGAAACGCGACAACTGTCTTCTGCCGCTGCGACTTCGGTGATTACGATCCTTGGCGTAGCGCTTCTTTTGTCCCCCGTCTTGGTGCGCACATGGCGCGATTATAAGGGAAAAGTCTAATGTCTTCTCGTGCGAACAAGATGCCGATTGCCCTGCGAATTGTGGCCAGCCTGTTTGTCGTAACATGGGTCCTGATGGCGGCGTTTCCCTTTGTCTGGACATTTTGGGGGTCGTTCAAGGTCGAACTGGATTTCTTTTCAATCGCGGATTGGACCAACGCGCTTACGGGGCCACGCACCCAAGAAACCTATGGTTCCACGTTTACAGGCGCGGGGTATCACGGTGCTTGGGTTGAAGAAGAATTCATGCGCAATGTGATCAACACATTTATCGTGTGTTTCTTTGTCGTGTGTACATCGCTGACCTTTGGGACCTTGGGGGGATATGCGCTTTCACGGTCTGGCTATCAATATACATTTTGGTTGCTGATTGCGGCGCTTATTTTTCGCGCAATGCCGCCAATCACATTGGTTGCGGGATATATGTTGCCGTTTTTTGAATGGAACCTGTGGGGGATTTTGCCCACCACAATCATTGTGCTGGTCGCCATCAACCAACCCTTTACCCTATGGATGCTGCACAGCTTTTTCCAAAATATCCCGAAAGAGTTGGACGAAAGCGCCAAGGTCGACGGTTGTACCCAATTCCAAGCCTTCCGTCATGTCATCATTCCCGTGATGTGGCCAGGTGTCATCACAACGGGACTGTTCAGTTTTCTGTTGGCCTATAATGATTTCGCGGTCACATCGATGTTATTGAGCGAAGGAAACCGCACCATGGTTCCCCAAATTGCGGCGTTTTTGGGCACGACCTATACCGAGGGCAACATCATGTTTGCGGTGGCCGCCGTGGTGTCGGCCACCGCACCTTTGTTCGTGTTGGTCATGGTCTTTCAACGTCAAATCGTCAGCGGGCTGACAGCGGGGGCAGTCAAAGGATGAAGGGTTCAAGACCAGAGCAAGCTGTTTTATCGCGCGACACCGATATGAGCAAAACGCAAAAGACCCGCGCCGTGATCGAGGGTATGGTGGATGGTCTCAACGATCATCGGATCGACGATATCGGCCAGTTCTTTGCCGAAGGGTTCCGGTGGATGGGAAACTTTGGTTGTGGCACCAAACATGGCTTGCAAGAATTCCAAGACAATTGGCAACGCCCCTTTCAAGCGGCGTTTTCCGACAAGGTCTGTGTTGATGAAGCGCGCCTGTTCATGGGGGAATGGGCGGCCGCCTTTGGACGGCAAGAGGCCACGCATTCAGGCGAATTCATGGGTATTGCGCCCACTGGTAAACGGATCGAAATCCGATATATGGATTTTTGGAAGGTTGAAGGCGACAAGATAACAGACAACTGGGTCATGGTGGATTTTCCCCATGTGTTGGCCCAGCTTGGGCATGACGTTTTCAATGCACAGGGATGGGAAGCATTTGATCGCGGGGAAAAAACGCCACCGCGTCCAAACAATGAGGTATGACATGGCAATTGACTATCTAAAACAATCCAAGCCAGAAGCAGAGCGCGCCGAAGACGATGCAAAAGTCCGAGCAACCGTCGAAGCAACACTAAAAGACATCGAAATGCGCGGTGACGCGGCTGTGCGCGATCTGAGCCAAAAATTTGATGGCTATGCTCCCGAAAATTTCCGGCTTACCGCGTCGGAAATCGAAGCAGCGATGCAAAAGGTATCGGCCCGCGACATGGAAGACATCAAATTTGCACAAACGCAAATTCGCCGCTTTGCCGAAGCGCAACGCGCATCCATGACCGATATCGAAGTTGAGACCATGCCGGGCGTGATCCTGGGTCACAAAAACATCCCCGTGCAATCGGTGGGCTGCTATGTGCCGGGGGGTAAATTTCCCATGGTGGCTTCGGCGCATATGTCGGTTCTGACGGCATCGGTCGCAGGTGTGCCGCGCATCATTGCGTCGGCACCACCCGTAAACGGCGCACCACATCCCGCGATTGTTGCGGCCATGCAAATGGCGGGTGCGCATGAAATTTATGTTTTGGGTGGCATCCAAGCGGTTGGTGCAATGGCAATCGGGACCGAAACGATTGAGCCCGTGCACATGTTGGTAGGTCCTGGAAATGCCTTTGTGGCCGAAGCCAAACGCCAATTGTTTGGCCGTGTCGGCATCGATTTGTTCGCAGGTCCGACCGAAACCATGGTTATCGCGGACGACACGGTTGATGCCGAAATCTGTGCGACGGATTTGTTGGGACAGGCCGAACATGGATACAATTCGCCCGCGTGTATGATCACCAACAGCCGTAAATTGGCCGATGCGACATTGGCCGAGATTGAGCGGATTTTGAAAATCCTGCCCACCCGTGAGACCGCAGAAACCAGTTGGCGCGACTATGGCGATATGATCGTGTGTGACACACATGAAGAAATGTTACAGGTTGCCAATGACATGGCCTATGAGCATGTACAGGTGATGACCGATCGCGATGATTGGTATTTGGACAATATGCAATCCTATGGCGCACTGTTCCTAGGCCCACGCACCAATGTGGCCAATGGTGACAAGGTGATTGGTACCAATCACACCTTGCCTACGAAAAAAGCGGGTCGGTATACCGGGGGGCTTTGGGTTGGCAAATATCTGAAAACACACAGCTATCAGCGCGTTCTGACCGACGAGGCGGCGGCGATGGTGGGTGAATACGGATCGCGTTTGTGCATGCTTGAGGGCTTTGTCGGGCATGCAGAACAGTGCAATGTGCGCGTGCGTCGATATGGTGGAAAGAATGTGCCTTATGGTGCAGCGGCCGAGTAAGTTTGATCTGTCCGAGGGGCGCTGCCCCTCGGGCTCCCCGGGATATTTTTAGACTGAAAATGAGAAAAGAGTAACACGATGATACAGGTATATGGACGAGACAGTTCTGCCAATGTGCAAGCGGTTATGTGGTGTGTTGCGGAATTGGGGTTAGAGCATGAGCGTCTTGATGTCGGGGGATCCTTTGGTGGAACCGATACGGCGGAATATCGTGCATTGAACCCTATGGGATTGGTGCCCGTTTTGAAAGACGGGGGCAAGGTATTGTGGGAATCCCCCACAATCGTGCGGTATTTGATGAAAGCCTATGGCGATCATCCACAGGATGCCTTTGCGGCTGCGCAAATTGAACAATGGGCCGATTGGACGCGGTCACATTTTTATCCTCAAGTTGTGGTGGGGGTGTTTTATCAACTCTATCGAATGACGGCCGAACAGCGCAATCATGGAGCCGTCGCTGCGGCATGCGCGGAGATGAAGCATTTGGGTGCGATTGTTTCGAAGGCGATCAAAGGCCCATATTTCATGGGGGATCGTTTGACATTGGCAGATTATGCGTTTGGCACGTTGATGCATCGCTATTTTGTGATGGAGTTTGATCGCGGCGATTTCCCTGTATTGCGCGCGTATTATGATGCGCTGTGTGACCGGCCCGCATATCGCGCGCAGGTGATGAAAGATCCGAACGTGTTAAAGGTTCCAGGTGCCTAATTATGCACGATCGGCATACGCATCATAAGGCATTGATCGCGCCGCTGCGTCAGGGGTTATATGACTTTGACCCCGATGTGGTGCGTGCGGCCTTGCGAGATGTGATGGCCGAGACAGCGGTGGTACATATGTCGTTTCCCTTTGGGGATTTATGGGGCGCAGAGGCGTTTTATAGCACCTGTTTCGCGCCATTGGCTGCAGCGCTGCCGGATCTTGAGCGTCGGGATTGGATTGTCATGGCGGGGGACACCGAGCATGGGCAGGCTTGGGTTGGCTGCGCGGGGCAGTATTCGGGGACCTTTGTTGCGCCATGGCTGGATATTCCGCCCACGGGGCAATTGGTGCATATGCGGTTCCATGAATTCTATCGTTTTGAGAATGATCAGATCGTCGAAGTCCAAGCGATTTGGGATATTCCAGAGGTGATGATGCAAGCGCATGCTTGGCCGATGGCGCCATCCTTGGGGTTGGAATATCACATTCCGGGCCCTGCCAGTTTGGATGGTATTGTGCCTGGTCCTTGGGACAGGGCGCAGGCGCAACTCAGCTGTGATCTGATTGTCGATATGCTGGCGCATTTGACCAAACATCCCGCGCAAGGTGGGCCAGACGTGATGGAATTGGACCGGTTTTGGCATCCAAAGATGAATTGGTACGGCCCTGCAGGGATCGGTACCGCGCGAGGGATAGCGGGGTTTCGGAATTGGCACCAGATCCCGTTTTTGAATGCGATGCCAGATCGGGGCCAACATGACGAAGTGTTGACGTTTCATTTCTTTGGCGATGCGAACTATGCCGCGGTCACGGGGTGGCCCAATATGATGCAAACAATCAGCGGCGACGGATGGATGGGGATTGCCCCCTCTGGTCAAAAGGTGAGCCTGTGTAGTTTGGATTTTTGGCGCATCGAAAATGGGGTGATCCGTGAAAATTGGGTTTTGGTGGACCTGCTGGACCTCTATCGTCAATTGGGCATAGATGTGTTTGCCCGCATGCGCGAATTTAACAAACGGCGCGTGCAGGGATCCATTCCATTCCCTGTAGGAGAGAGATGATGCAATTTCCAAAAACCCCCAGCTTTCGGTTAGATGGCAAACGCGCTTTGGTTGCGGGGGCCTCGTCAGGGATCGGGCTTGCGGCGGCGGTGGCCTTGGCCGAACACGGGGCCGAGGTGGTCTTGGCCGCGCGGCGGGCGGAAAAGCTTGCCGATATTGTGGCCGCACTGCGCGATCGCGGGTGGTCTGCACAGGCGATGACGCTTGATATCACCGATGTTGAGGCGACGCGCACCGCGCTTGGGGCGCAGGATCCGTTTGATATTATGGTCAATTCTGCGGGTGCCGCCCGCCATTCTAAAGCGATCGACACCACGCCCCAAGATTTTGATGCGGTTATGGATATCAATCTGCGTGGCGCGTATTTTCTGACGCAAGCGGTGGCGAAAGGGATGCTTGCCGCTGGTAAAACCGGATCCTTGATCAATATCTCAAGCCAAATGGGTCATGTGGGCGGATTGGATCGCGCGGTCTATTGCGCGTCGAAATTCGCGGTTGAGGGGTTTACCAAAGCAATGGCGTTGGAATTTGGACCGGCGAAAATCAGGGTAAACACCATTTGCCCAACCTTTATCCTGACCGATTTGACGCGACCGACCTTTGATGACCCTGAAAAACGCGCATGGGTCTTGAACAAAATCAAGCTGGGTCGCGCGGGCGAGGTCGAAGACCTGATGGGGGCTGTGGTGTATTTGGCCTCTGACGCGTCGTCCTTGGTCACGGGAACCGCGATGATGGTAGACGGGGGTTGGACGGCAGACTGATGAACCCGCTGAAAGTCACATCCGCCGAAGTTGCCGCGCGGGCAGGGGTCAGCCAATCGGCCGTGAGCCGTGTGTTTACGCCCGGGGCCTCGGCCTCTGCGAAAACGGTGGCAAAAGTGCGCGCCGCCGCCAAAGAGTTGGGATATCGCCCAAACGTTCTGGCCCGTGCGATGGTGTCAGGCAAAAGCCGGATTATCGGCGTGATTGTGGCCTATCTCAACAATCAATTTTACCCTGAAGCCTTGGAAAAATTATCGAATGCACTGCAGGAACAGGGCTATCACGTCTTGATCTTTATGGCGGCCCAAACCGCGGGGGACGTGAACCGCGTGGTCGAAGAAATTCTGGATTATCAGGTGGATGGGATTGTCGCCGCCTCTGTCGCCCTGTCATCGGAATTGTCCGAACGCTGTCGCGCGGCGGGTGTCCCGATGGTTTTGTTCAACAGATCGCAAGATGATGTGCAAATGTCCGCCGTGACATCGGACAACCACGCAGGTGGGCGCAAAGTGGCCCAGTATTTGGCCGCCCAAGGTCACACAAAAATCGGTTATATCGCGGGATGGGAAGGGGCATCAACCCAACGCGACCGCGAAGCGGGCTTTGTTCAGGGGCTGCATGAGGCAGGCATTACCTTGCAAACGCGTGAGGTTGGCAATTTCACAACGCATGGGGCGCAGATTGCCGCGCGGGCAATGTTCAAAGATACGGGTGCGGACAATCACCCCACAGCGGTCTTTGTTGCAAATGATCATATGGCATTGGCGGTGATGGATGTGCTGCGCTTTGATCTGGGGATGCGTGTGCCACAAGATGTGGCCGTCGTTGGATATGACGATGTGCCAGCTGCGGCATGGCCCACCTATGATCTAACGACTGTGCGCCAACCTGCAAACAGAATGGTCGCACAAACGGTCGAAATTCTTCTGGAAAAAATAGAAAATCCAAAAGCCAAACCACGCAGGGTGGAAATTGACGGACCGCTGATTGAACGCGGATCCACACGTCGTACATAAGGAAAAGAATATGCAAGGTTTCGATCCAAAATTTCAGGACTTTCCCGACTATATCATCGGCATCACCAAAGAAATCTGGGAAGATCGTGGTATCGGAACGCTGCATCAGTATTATGCGCCTGATATTGTCGTGCGCTCCCCTGCCTCTGTTGTGGTTGGAAATCAGGGTGTGATCGGCGCAACGATGGCAACCTTGGCGGAATTTCCGGATCGGACATTGCTGGGCGAAGACGTCATTTGGTCAGGCACGCCAGAAACCGGCATGTTGTCGTCGCATCGTTTGCATTCAACGGCGACCCACACGAATGTGGGCGTCTATGGAGCGCCAACGGGGATCAAATTGCGGTATCGCATCATCGCGGATTGCCATGCGAAAAATAATCAAATTGATGATGAATGGTTGATCCGTGACCAAGGCGCGATTGTGCGCCAATTGGGGGTGGATCCACGTGAATACGCCCGCGATCTGATTGCACGCGAAGGCGGGCCAGAGGCCTGTTCCCATCCCTTTACCCCCGATATCGATATTGAGGGGCCGTATAAAGGCCATGGTAACGACAATGAATGGGGCGCGCGCTATGCCGATATTTTGACCCGCATTATGAACGCAGATTTTGCAGCGATCCCGCGCGACTATGACCGCGCTGCAAATCTGGCCTATGCAGGCGGGATTGAAGCACTGTCCCATGATGGGGCCGATCAATTCTGGATGGGTCTGCGGGCGTCGTTTCCGAATGCTGAGTTTAAAATTCACCATCAAATTGGCCGCGATGATCCGATGATGCCGCCGCGTGCGGCGCTGCGGTGGTCGCTACATGGCAAACATGACGGATGGGGCTGCTTTGGGGCACCAACGGGCGCGCAGGTCTATATCATGGGCGCGAGCCATGCGTGATTTGGGCGATTTGCCCGACGGCTTTCCCGTGGTCGCAGGGTCCATAGGCCCGAGCCACGCATTTGTGCACGTCCGCGAGATTGGCACGCCCGTGACAATTTTTGGGATGACTGTGCAAGATGGCGATCTGGTTCATGCGGATCGCCATGGCGCCTTGGTCATTCCGCCAGATGTCATTGATGGACTAGAGGAAGCAATCAGAAAACTGTTGGAAACGGAACGTTTGGTTTTGGACCCCGCGCGCGAAGACGGGTTTGATTTCGAACGTTTTGCAACAGCATGGGCCGCCTTTGAAAAATCGCGCACTTAACTGCGCGACAATTCTGGATGAGGAAGGAAGTTGATTTGCAACTTCTTGGTCGCGTCAAAAAGGTGCGTAGTCACTGGGGTAAAATCCTATCCATACGATCTTGATCCATGTTTACATGCATCAGATCAACTAGAGTTTGGGGGTTATTTTGAATGGGCGATCTGTTCCACGCAGACGGCAGCATCGCATCGTCAAATGCGGACCGCGTCACAGAGTTGATTGCAGCGCTGACAGTTTTCGAATGACCTCTTCCATAAAAATGAAAAAAAGCGTGCGCGATTTTTCGTGCGGTTTCAGATCGTTGGATTGCGTGTCCTGCGTCAGACAATAGATTTTGTCATAGGTTTGCAGAAAGCCGGGATTATATTCTTCGATCACCATGGCGACGTTTCCGCCTTTGGTCCGTGTCTCATGATATAGGGTTTCAAAGGATCGAAATGATCCAGTCACGGTAAAGATCAACAAAAGCGTGTTTGGATCAATCATGGAGGACGCCGAAAGGTCATCTGGCGTGGCAATGGCAATTTTGTTCACGCAGGTTTTCAATTTATATTCAAAATACTGCACACATAAAAATGATGGCCCCGCACCAAGCAAAACCAATTTATCGCTGGCGTGGATCACTGCGGCAAGATCATCAACCAATGCGGTGTCAAAGCCATCGATAAATCGTTTTATACGGTCCAATTCGGGGGGCGGGGGCGGGGCTGAAACCTCTTTTCCCGATACGAATTCAAGATATTGCTTAAAGTTTGCGAACCCCAGTTTTTTGACAAACTTCGAAATTTTAGACGCCGAACAGCCGCACAGCACCGCCGCCTGCGCGATGCGCAACGAGCCCACCCTGTCAGGGTGCTGCACAAGGGTCGCGTGAATATGTTGTTCGAGCGGGTTCAATGCGTTGAAATTTATTGTGATCATGATCTGTTTCGCTTTGGGTCGGGTCGGGTTTAGCAAAAAATTTGAATTTGGTCTAGAATAAATAGAAAAATTTCCATTATAATTGGCAATGGGTGCAAAAAATGGAAAAATTCTTAGAATTCACTTGCGTTTTATATTGTCTATTGTACCTTCCGCGCCAGAAACTGTTTCCACCCGCGACAGGAGATTTACCTTGGATACGACAACCGTTCTAACCCAACTCGGTCAGCTGATCGGTCAAGATCAGATCAACACCAACACAGATGATTTGTACGAAGCGTCGGCAGATCGCTATAAGAAATACGCAAAAGCGCGCAAGGTTTTGGATGTGCCGCTGCCAATTGCAATCGTGTATCCCGAAACGGCGGAACAGGTCGCTACGCTTTTGTCATTTTGTAATGAAAACGCGATCAACGTGATCCCGCGTGCGGGGATGACCGCGACCGAAGGCGGATTGGAAAATTGGAAAGACAAGACAATTGTCGTTGATACGGCACGGTTGAACAAAATTCTAAAGATCGATCCCTATAACAGCCAAGCCACCGTCCAAGCAGGCGTGCCCTTGCAGCAGCTAGAGGACGAGCTGCGCAAGATTGGGTTTACAACGGGTCATTCCCCGCAATCAAAACCCGTGGCCAAATTTGGCGGATTGGTTGCCACACGGTCGATCGGGCAGTTTTCCACGCTGTATGGCGGGATCGAGGATATGGTGGTTGGGTTGGAATGTGTTTTCCCAGATGGGCACATTTCACGGATCAAAAACGTATCGCGCCGCGCGGGTGGACCCGACATTCGCCATATCGTGATCGGAAACGAAGGGTCGCTGTGCTATATCACAGAGGTCACTGTGAAAATCTTTAAATTCTATCCGGACAATAACCAGTTCTTTGGCTATCTGATCAAAGACGTTGCGGGTGGCATCGAAATCCTGCGCGAAGTCATGGTTGCGGGGTATCGCCCCTCTGTTGCGCGGGTGTATTCCGAAGAAGATGCTGCGCAGCATTTTGGCCATTTCTATGACGGCAAATGCGTTTTGTTGTTCATGGCAGAGGGTCCAAAACCTATCGTCGATGCAACAGGTGCCGCGATTGAAGAGGCGGTTCAAAAATTCAACGCCCATATTATTGAAACGGTCGATCCAAAGCATATTGAGAATTGGTTTACCCATCTCAATTGGTCGCAAGCGCATATTGATGCAGAATTTGCGGAAATGCGGGAAAAGCCATCGCATGCAGGGTTCACAACAGAAATTTCTGCCGATTGGTCGTCAATTCCTGTGATCTATGACGCGGTGATGCGCCGCATCCGTGCAGAATTTGATCTTGCCGACGAATTGACCATGTTGGGTGGGCATTCATCGCACAGCTATATCAACGGGACAAATATGTATTTCGTGTACAACTACACGATCAATTGCGCCCCAGAAGATGAATTGTTGGTTTATCACCATCCGATTCAAAAGATTATCGTTGAAGAAACGCTGAAACATGGCGGGTCGATGTGCCATCACCACGGGATTGGCAAATATCGCAGTGAATGGACCAAAGATGAACATGGCAGCGCATTTTACATGTTGGAAAAGCTAAAACAGGCGTTTGATCCAAACGGTATCATGAACCATGGCACAATTTTCCCTGTGGATGAGATAAACACATATATTTATCGCACCTCAGGGACAGAGTAAGCCAACATAGCAATTGATCGGGTGACGCAGGAGACAGGCAATGAACCCCACAGATTTCAACATGGAGTTTTTTTCTCTCAAAGGGAAAAACGCGATTGTAACGGGTGGTAACGGCGGATTGGGCCAAGCCTTTTCCACCGCCTTGGCCAAAGCAGGGGCCAATGTGTTGGTCCCAAGTTTGATGGATGACGACGGCACAACCCGCACTATGGTTGAAAGCTGTGGGGTCAGCTATGAATTTGTCGAGGCCGACATCACCGCAGACGGCGAATGCAAACGGGTGATTGATGCGTGTTTGAACGCATGGGGTCGCGTTGATATTTTGGTCAACTGCGCCGGCATCGGGATCAACATTCAAGATGTCACCAAATTTGAACGCAAACACTGGGACAAGATGATCGCTGTCAATCAAACAGCGGCCTTTGAAATGATCCACGAAGCTTGCCCGCATATGATCGCGCAACGCAGTGGCAAGATTATCAACATCGCGTCGCTGTTTTCGTTTCTTGGGGGGCGGTGGTCACCTGCCTATGCGGCAACAAAACACGGTATCGTCGGTCTGACCAAAGCGATGTGTGATGAACTGGCTGAATTTAACATTCAGGTCAATGCCATCGCGCCCGGATATTTTGCAACACCTCTGACCGAAATGACCCGCGCGGACAAAACCCGCAACGCCGAAATCTTGGCACATATCCCCGCGAACCGGTGGGGCTTTACGGCTGATCTGATGGGGGCGTTGGTCTTTTTGTCAAGCGCGGCATCAGACTACGTGAACGGTACCGTTTTGACGGTCGATGGTGGCTATTTGGTGCGCTAAGCATCGTGAGGGCAGGGCATGGATCGTCAAGACCAATTCATCCTAAGCATTGATGGCGGCACGCAAAGCACCAAGGTCGCCATTTTTGACCTGAGCGGGCATGAAATTTGCGCCCATTCTGTCAAACTTAGACCGTTGGATTTATCCCCAGATGGGCGCGCCGAACATCCTGACGACGATCTATGGGACAGCTTGGTCGCCGCATGTCAGGCGACTTTGGCAAAATTCTCGGGGGATCCAAAGGCGATCATCGGCATCGGGCTTGGGTCCATCCGATGTTGTCGGGCGCTGTTGCGTGATGACGGGACCCTTGCGGCGCCGATCCAAAATTGGATGGATCACCGGCTGTCAAAACCCTATGAGCATACGGATGACACGGTGCGCTATGTCACCACAACCACGGGGTATTTGACGCACCGCTTGACCGGCCAAGCAAAAGACACGCGCGCCAATTACGTGGGGCCTTGGCCGATTGACCCGATCACATTGGAATGGATGGACGCCGCAGACGATTTTGCCGCCTTTACCACGCCACGCGAGATGGTGTTTGATCTGGTTGACGCGGGAACAATCGTTGGGTCCGTGACCGACGCGGCCAGTCATGCGACGGGTCTTCCCGTTGGGATCCCCGTGATTGCCACCGCAAATGACAAAGCTGTCGAGGCCTTGGGCGCGGGTCTGTCGCAGGATGGTTCGGTGCTGGTGTCGTTGGGAACCTATATTGCCGGCATGATGCAGGGCGACGAAAACAAATTGGACACGCAATCGTATTTTTGCAATCCCGGCGCGTTCCCGAATGAATTCTTGTATGAAAGCGGGGGCATACGGCGGGGCATGTCGACGGTCACATGGATCAAAGATCTGATGGGACACGACATTGAAACCATCGCGGCGCAATCAGGTCTGTCGGCTGAGGCCTATTTAAATCAAGTTGTCGCGTCCGAGGTGCCCGCAGGATCCTTGGGGCTTTTTACCGTGTTGAATTGGTTGGCGCGCCCGTCAAATCCCCACGAACGGGGGATGATGATCGGCTTCAACGGATCACACAAAGGCACGCATATGTTCCGATCCATTTTGGAAGGCATCGCCATGACCATGAAAAATAATGTCATGGCTATGTGTGCGGAACGCGGCACATCCCCAAAACGATTGATCATCAGCGGTGGTGGATCAAACGGGGATCTGTTCATGCAAATATTTGCGGATGTGTTCAACCTTGAGGCAGTGCGCAACCAAGTGAACGGTTCTGCCAGCCTAGGCGCCGCAATCTGTGCGGCAGTGGCCTTGGGCGTGTATCCAAATCGTGATGAGGCCATCAATAACATGGTCAGAGTACGCGATAGCTTTGCGCCGATCCTCGAGAACGTGGCGATCTATGATCAGATCAACGAAACCGTGTACAAACATCTTGCCACGGCGATGGATCCATTGCTTCGGACCTCACATAACTTGATCCAATCATGAATGCAGAATGACAGATGTTTCGATCCCTTCAACCCAATTGTTCTCGAAATCCGAGCGTTTTTGAAGCATAAATGGATACCAGACAGTTATCAACAACTTGGAGAGGGTCAAAAGTGGTTGCGATGCATAGGACGGTCAACTAACACTAAATAATGATGACTCAAGACGGTATTCGTAAAGTAGGGAAGCGATGATGTGCTCTTTTGATATTATAGTGATTAACTTAGATAATAGCACAGGCCGGCTTGAGTCCGTAAGTAGCATGTTGGCAATGGAAAATGTAAATTGGCGCCGTCTCTCTGCGGTCGACGGTAGGGGTGGGATGCCAGTCGGCGACTATGTTTATGACAATAATGCTGCATTGATCCGTCATGATAGACCTATGAGTGGTGGCGAAGTTGGATGTTTTCTATCGCACGTCAGCGCACTCAAGTTATTCCTGTCTGGCACCCAAAAACATGCTGTTATTTTGGAGGATGACATTCTAATTGAAAGCGGATTTTTTGGGCAGTTAACAGATATTGCCGAACAATTAGACGGCCGTTTTGCAGACGATTGGGACTCGTTGAACTTTAGTACGTCCGTCAAGGGTTTCCAATTCAAAGAATTTGAAGTAGGCGGTGTTGAAATACGCCGTTCGACATATATGCCCTGTGGTCTGAAAGGACAACTTTGGAGCAGAACAGGTGCGTCTGCTTTTCTTGAGAGTCGTTTTGCAAAAGTCATTATGGGCCCAGTGGACCGTGAGATGCGGTCGCATTTTGCACGTCGAGGACGATCTTTTGTCACAAGCAGCCCGATGACGAAAGTAGCGCAGTTTGAAAGTGACATCGATGCCGCAGAAGATCGATGGATGACAATGGGAAAACCGGTTAAAACCTCTCTGAGATGTAAAGTCATGCGACATTTTCCTGATTACTTAAATGCGTATATCAAGATGAAGCAATTGCAGTTTGGGTTACTGAAATAAACATTTATTAATCATTATAAATTGTTGTCCGAACTTTCATTCAAAGTAACCAATACTGGCAACATGGATTTTATTATTCCAATTGGGTCTAGATTTTTTCATATTTCTTTCCCGTCGTAAGGTTGAGGTTAAGTCTGACTGAGCGGGGCCCTTGTGGAAGTTGTAAAATCAATCTTATGTTAATTATTGAATTACCTAAATTATGCTCTATTTGCGCTTTGAGCTACTATTCAGTCTTCTAATCAAGCACCGCGCCGTTCATTAAGGACAAATCAACCAAGGGATGAACCCTCTTTGACACGTGATAAATATACGCCGCGGCACACTGAACGAAATCCGCTTTTTCGTATACACCGCGACTACGCGCGCGCGCATTAAACCTCTGCAATGTCGCTACATGCCCGGCCACATTTCTGAATATAGTTTCATGATCAATGGCCAGTTAATTCCTGTTAGATGGCGGATTTCGCTATCACCTGCTCAGAACGCCCTAACGGCACGTCCAAGACAAAAAATTCATTTTTCCTGAAAATTGAAAAGG
>Ga0255758_10003359_pt1 | contig 14191 bp, 31 predicted proteins | sample 011ome_24_FD_179958 | JGI IMG/M metagenome (GOLD analysis project Ga0255758, IMG submission 179958) | Coastal salt marsh microbial communities from the Groves Creek Marsh, Skidaway Island, Georgia - 011513CT metaG (version 2) | ecosystem: Environmental > Aquatic > Marine > Intertidal zone >...
TGACTTTGATGACTACTGAAAATTTATTTCTTGCAGGAGAAGATTATAGAATTAAAACAGGAAAAAATTTAGCTCAATTATTAAATACTTTGTCTAAAGATCACGAAATATCTGTTGGTCAAAATGTGGCAGAAAATATAGAAAGTGAATTTAGTCTAAAAAACAATGAAATTAAAAAATATGTAAAATAGTATTGACAATACCAATCACTTCTTTTATTGTCTTTCTTATTAATCACACTAACAAAAGGAAAAATCATGGATACCGCACAAGCATTCTTAGCAGATATTGCTAAATCAATCACCAATGCAGAAAAAGTTGCCAACTCTATACCTCGCAAGGGTATGAATGTTTATCTTGATAAATCGACTATGGTTATGCAAACTTTTTCTGATCCTAGTGCATTTGCTCATGCCAAGAAAGTTACTGCTCGTGCAGGTCAATCAAGTTGCCTTCGCAATGTATTAGATGCAGGGGGTAGATTGCAATAAATGCATGATAAAAGATGCAAAATTATTGTTTAACTATATAAACTCAAACTTTTTATTAAAAAACCATTAAAATGCTTGACATATCATGCAAATTAGCCTACTTTAACGACATGAAGGAAACACAAATTATAGTCAAATTACAAGATTACATTGCTGATTGTGGAATAGAAGAATTAGTCAGTTTATATAATTTTGTATTTAATGAAGAAATAACTTATGAAGATATAGAGTGGAATAAATAAAATACAATTAACATGAAAAAATTTAGATTATCAATAACAGAAGAAATCGGTGGATATATTGAAGTAAATGCGCAGGATGCAACTCATGCAGAAACTCTTGTGGAAGATTTACTAGATGAATATGGAGCAGATAGATTATTTTACCCAATCCCCGAAGATAAACAAGTTTTAAGTAAATATCACACTCGTCACACTCATGGCGATAGGGGAGTTTTTGGTTGCGAGGAAATAAAATGAAAAAAATTAACTTACAATCACACGTTAGAGAATTATTTAGAGAGGAAGGTCTTTTGGATCACTTACCTACATTTGAAGAATACATCAAAGATATGCCATTAATAGAGCAAATTAAAATGTATTATGATGTTGACATCGACAACTTTATAGGTGATCCTTGGGAGATTGTCGCAGAAATTGCTGAAGATTGCCCTAATTGGCTTAATCATTTCCGCGTAGAGTTTGAAGAATATTTACAAGAAAGGGATTATATACAATGAAAGTACAAAAAGTATGGAATGTTGAGCCACAAAAAATGCTAGATTATATTCTTGAAGCAGACAAATCAAATGGTTTACATAAAGAAGAAGATTATAGCATAACATCATACATTGGTAAACCTCTTAAATATATTCGTGAAGTTTATGAAGATTATAATGGTCTTGATAGTTTAACAGATGATGAATTAATTGAAAATGGTTATTATAGATTGGAAATAGCATGAAAGAACTTAAAGAAAAATTAAATAAAGTTATCTCCAAGCAAGTTGAGATGGTAAATAAATATGGCTCAAATACTCTTTCTACTTGTGATCATTATAATTGGGATAAAGATATTTGGAATTATAGAAATTCTATTGTTGACAAGTTAATTGATTTAGGCTTTAATGTTGATAGTCAAATGAATCACGGCGTATTAGATATAACAATAACTGCAAATTTAGAATTATAATGGAAGTAATTAATTAATGTGTTTCAATATAAACTCTTTTAAAAATTTTGGGTTTTGAATATGAACACTACCATCACTTAAATTTTTGCTTAAAAAACCATTATCATCGCAATATTTATCATACACATCAACAAATATCCAATTATTTTCATAACATTTTTCTTTTAATTGTTCATTAAAATATAATGTATAACTTTTTCTTTCTTGATCGCTTCCTAAGTATGGAAAGTTTGGGTTTTCTTTTGTATTATGTTTTTCGATAGGTGGAACAACATTATAAATACATATATTTTTTAATTTAACTTTACATTCTTTAATATTTAATTGAATTGCTTCTATGTATTTTGAAACAATGTTGTCAATAATATGTTGATATGTGTTTTCATTATTTATATGTTTTTTTACATGGCATCTACAATCTATTTCACCAAAACAAAAAACTACACTATCTCCATTTTTAATATCAAAATTTGAAATATTACATCTTTTTAAATTTTCATTACCGAAAGAATAGCATAATATTGCCCCAATATGATGTGGAACGACATTCCTCAACTCACACCAACCAAACCAAGAATGACTATCCCCAAAAGTATGTATCATATCTTTTCTTACACATTAATCTTGACAATGTCTTATAATTTACTTATTTTATCATTATGAAAGTAACAAGCATAAGGTATTTTGAAACTAATAAAGGTTTAGTTGGTTATCAATGTAAAACTGATGTAGATGGCGTCGAAATATGTAACGATGGCATGGGTGGAGCAACCTATTTAGATGGAGCATTTAAATACACAAAAAATTTCGAGCATTTATCTGAATGGCAACTAGAGGAATTGATTGACGAATATGAAGGATTATAATATACAATTAGGTTTAACTCACGAAGACATTATGCTTTTATTTAGCGGGGAAATTAGTGCATTTAACTTTGTGCCAACAGAAGATACAGATTACAATGATCGCATCTCTATATCAATTAGGGAAGTTGAAGAAGATACTCCATTATCAGAATGTATGAAATTAAGTGTTGACAATGGATAAACAATATAGTATTACTATTGATTTAGATAAGAATGAATTAAATGATTTATTATATGGAGAAATAGAGATGAATTATCAATACCCAACTAATGAAGATAATTCAATTAAAATTAATGTTAAATTAAAATACAAAGAGATTGAAGATTTTTGGGGCGATTATTCTCTTGACAATCTCAACAAAGATGTTTAAGGTATCGACATATTAATAAAACACGTTTACAAAAGGAGAAAATATCGACATGAATTACATCACAGAAAAAATTAGTTTTAATGTTCCACAAAATGGTGGAGATCAATATCGCTTGTATGAGTGCGTAGATCAAGTCGCAGACTTAATAGATATGTATTTTAAAACCGCAATAGAAGATACAACCAACATTCACAATTTAATTGAAGAAGAAATTAAAGCGAGTAAATTAAGAGAAGCGAAATACAATAAGTTAGATAATATAAATGGGGGAAGTAAATAAATTTAGTTGACAAAGTAATTCTCTTTCATTATATTCAATCAAATTACTTTTATTTTAAATTAGAAAATGAGACTCAACCAAAAAAAATGAAAAAAAAGATTTGACAATCACAATTCAATCACATATAGTAAGAACATATTCAATCACAACAAAGGAAAAAAAATGATAATCACACAAGAAAAAACACAAGTCACAAGTAGTCACAACTTTGAAAGTGTCAACTGCACAATAGATGCAGAAGATATGCGTTATGTAGCTTCGCTACTAAGAAACAATTATTCCAACACTCGACTTGCAGTTGTGCGCGAAATTAGTGCCAATGCAATCGACGCGAACAAGGAAGCAAATTCTGCGCGACAAATCGAGGTTAAAGTACCAACTTCCATGAGTCCAACCTTTGCAGTTCGTGATTTCGGGGGTGGACTTAGTGAGGAAGATGTTTTTGGTCTTTACTCCAAGTATGGTAAAAGCACCAAGCGCGAATCTAACAACTATATCGGTGCATTCGGTATTGGTAAGTTTGCTCCATTATCTTATGGCGAAAACTTTACTTGTGTTTCTTATCATGGTGGACTCAAGACATCTTACAATGTATTCGTCAATGATGATGACGATACAAAGATTTCTAAATTGTTTTCTGAACCAAGCAATGAACCAACAGGTTTGTCAATCGAGGTTGCAGTTGCAGAGAATGACATCAATGAATTTCGTGAAGTTGTTCAATCTTTCTTCAAATTCTTTCCACAAGAAGATATGCCCAAGTTTCTTGGTGTAGAGGAAGATTTTATTCCCGAAGTCAAGAAATCTTTCGGTGCAGATGATGATTCATGGTTCTTTCTTGAAGAAGATAGAAATCATTATGGTTATGGTCACTATCATGCTTCTATTCTCATGGGTAGAGTCAAGTACAAACTTGACGCTAATGCAATTACAACAGAAAACTTTATTTCTGATGAACAAATCCGCAGAATTGTCAACGAATTAATCAATGATCGCAACTTTATGTTTCGTGTGCCACTTGGTTCAGTAAAATTGCATCATAGTCGTGAGGCTTTAGAGTACAACAAAGCAACACAAAAATCATTGTGCAAAATTTTGTTTAAAGTTGCCAAGGATATAAAAGTAATTGCAGTCGAAAAACTTTCAAGTTCTACTTGCTACTTTGATGCTAAACGTAACTATGCAATCGTACTAAATAGTTTGCCTTATGGTATTCGTTCTAGCTTCGGTAAAGCATTTGAATGGCAAGGTTATTCTGTTGAATCTTCATATTTTCAACGTCCATACGAATTGGCAGATGATGTAATTATTACTCACTCTCAAAAAGTTGAAGATAAAGATGCTCGAAATGGTTTCAAAGTTCAAAGTCAAAAGACTCAAAGAATTCATTGTCAAGACAATACTGCAATCTTGATTCAAGATTTAGACTCTGCTCATGGTAACAATCTTAGGGTTCGTACCATGATAAACAATGATCCCGAACTCAAGAATGTTTATATTGTTCATCCCAAAAATGGTTCGGGTTGGGCATGGTTCGATGATGAATGTCATCGTGATTTAATTAACGAAAAATATCTCTTCAATAGTTCTGAAGTCGAGAAGGAAAAACCTAATCGTGTTGCTAGTGGCAAGGGTAAAAGTCGCGCGAATGTTCCTTTATTCAAAATGAACTTCGATGCTTACCACACATATCGTAATGCAGATTTTTGGGAAGATGTTAAAGCACCATTGTCAAGCCTAGAATTTGATGGTCAATCTAATTACAAGGGTAAGAATGTTTATGTTGCTATCAAGAACTACAAAATTGATAGTGATGAATTCGACAATGAAAAAGTCTTCAAGACTACAAAGTTAATTCGCAAGAAATTACAAGCGGATGAAAATGATCCAATGCTAGATATCTATGGCATCCGCACAAAAGATGTATCTAAACTAGATACTGACTTATGGATTTCTTGGGAAGATATGTATGTCGATTTCGCCAAGAATCACATTCGTTCAAACAAGAATGATGCAAAGTTAATTGTGCGTAAAAATCAACTCGATAAAGCCGACATCAAAATAGAGTATCATTGGAGTCATCTTCTTAGCAATCGCTTTTTTGATACAAGTTCTCTTGGTGACGATCATGTATTCAATCGTTTTCTCGCAGACTACAAGGCAAGAAACTTGGATAATGTCAATCATTTTCTTAATCAATGTGTGAATCTTGTAACTCATAAGGATTTTAATTGGCTCGAAAATTTCTTGAATTTAAATGTAGATGTAGATGCCTACGAGAATAATTACAAAGAAATTGAAGCTAATTATCCTTTACTCAAGATGGTTGCTAGTGCAGTAAGTTATAGTTCTGATCTAACTAACGATCATTACTTTGGCAATATCTTGCAAAATGTTCTTGACTATATTTCCTTGTGTGATAAGACTAGGGGAGAGGGGGAGTGATTGCTCCCTTTCCCCACATTTTTTAAAAAAATCAGAAATCAAAAAAAAATCGTTGACAAAACAGAAAAACTAACATATTGTATTATTATAACATTAAATTAAGGAGAAAAAAAGATATGAACCAAGTGCCATACATTATAAGCGAAAATTCACTCACCATCTTTTGGGATGGCAAACCTTACACATTGCGTAAGGAAAATGCCAACTTTCAATTAGCCAAGAAAGCATTGATTGAAGCTCGATACGATGATCTAGGTGATCTTCTTGACATCAAAAAGTCAGTCGAGAACTTTGTTCAAGGTGACATTGAGGTCAAAGACGAAGTTGTTTACTACAAAGGTCATCGTTTGCATGGCGTTGTTGTTGACAAACTCATTGATATGCTTCGTAGTGGAATGAAAGATTCTGCTCCAATCGTGAACTTTATTACTCGATTGCAAGCCAATCCAAGTGCCAATAGTGTTGCAGAATTGTACACATTCTTAGGTTACAAGTCTCTTCCAACTACTCCCGAAGGTAAAGTTTTGGGTTACAAAGGTGTACAATTCGACTATTGGAGTACAACAGGCAATGCAGATACTATTGTTGTGCAAGGTCAAACTAACGAACGTCACCAAATTCTCAATGAGGTTGGCGCGACTATCGAAGTTGCACGTCGTTGTGTAGATGACAACAAAGACAATCATTGTAGTTTCGGTCTTCATGTTGGTAGTTTCGATTATGCTAGTGATTGGTCGGGTGAGGATGGTAAATTGCTTCTTGTAGAGTTTGATCCTGCTGATGCAGTTTCAGTTCCAACCGATTGCAACTTTCAAAAACTTCGCGTTTCTAAGTACAAAGTGATCGCAGATATTACTGATCAAAAGAAAGAGCTAAATAGACCTGTCTATGAGGCTAATCAACCCATCTACGGATCAGATGATGATATAAACTTTGTCGATGATGAAGAAGATGATTATGAAGATGACTATGATTATGTAGATGAAGAAGATGATAATTGGGAAGAAGTAGATGAACAAGAGCTAGAAGAAGATGATCTAGTTACTACATATAATATTTATATTGGTAATCGTTTAAATTCGGGGCAAAAAGTTACATTAAAACATCTTGCTGACATTAAAGTTTCGCGTGATAGAAATTTAACTTGTTCTCAAATAAAAGATATAGTAGATAATGATTCAGATTACAATGTATTAGTAGATGAAGATAAGCCACTATATTTATATGAAATTGGTTAAAATATAATAAAAAATGAATGAAGATAATTTACTTTTTATTAAAATTAAAGAGGCAAATGAACATCAAATGGATGCACTTTGGGCGATATTAAAGTACAGAGATATGGGTATTTTAAGAAAGATTCAAGCAATGTGCGCGGTATTAAATATAGATCAAAACGAAGTAATTAGCAATCTTCCACAAGATGAAAATGGTAGAATTTATGACTCGAAAAATAGATTTTTATTAAGTCGAGCATTACTTAAAGCGTGTTCAAGTTGATATATTGTTAATCATATCAGAGGGGTTCATCCAAGGTTTTTCCTCCGATCCTTGGGTGTTCCCCTCACCTCTTTTTACCCTTGCATTATACTATAATTTACAATATACTTTATAATAATACATACTATACAATATATATAAGATATAATACAGAACAATATACAATAATAATATGAAATTTAATATAGATTTAATAGAAATTAATTTGATTGGAATTTGCGGATTCCCTTATAGAAATAAGGATTCTGAAGGAACGATTTAATTATGAGTGGGTCAAAGTGGTGGAAAGTGGTGTTGAGTGGTGCGCGAGGCAAATATTGCGAAATAATTAGCAAAAATTTTAATTCAAATAAACTTAGCACAAAAACCAAGCAAAATAAATCCAATCAAAATCAAATCAATTTAACTAAAATAGATGAAAATAAAATTGAGCGAAATAAATTTGGATTTCCTATAATTAAATAGAATTAAAATTAAATAAAATTAAAGCAAAATAACTTAAATTAAAATTGAATCAAATAGCGCCGAAATAATTTTAACTTTTTTTGACTTGATTTAACTTCATTTAAATGTAAATAGAATTAATACAAATAAACTAAATAAATATAAATTAAATTAACTTAAATTAAATTCGCAAAATAATTAGAGTGTAAATAAATACAAATAATAATCGCGCGAAACGATGAAAGATGACGAAATAAGTAAATACCTAGACTATTGGATGGAGAATGATCCATTTTTTAGTCGAACCCTTGGAAATAATAACAATATAGTTGAGGGGGTAGAACATCATAGTGATCGTGGATTTCCGCGCACCTCAGTTAGTTTGAATGAAAATTTAGTTCTTTTATTTCCGCCCTATCAAACAGGAATAGATTATAATCAAATAGATTATGCGCCGAAATAATTGTAATTAAAATTAATTTAAACTAATCTTCTTGAATTTAATTTGAATAGAATTAGTGCTTTTTCTTCTTTGGTTAATTTGTCGTATTGCTGATTTGCAATTTCTCTGAGGCGAAATAACCTCTTTTCAGGTGTTCCATTGACTTCGTATGCAATCATGGTATTAATCATCTGACTCACTAAATAAGTGATAATCTGTTCTCTCATACAATAACATACACCCCAAATAATTAAAAACAAATTTAATTTGAATTAAATAACTTATAATAAATTTAAATTTTATTTGACATTGGTGAAATAAGAGATATAGTTGTTGTTATGAGTATTGCAAAAGAAGTAAATAAGTTACTAGATCAAATGCTAACGATAAAAGGCGAAATAGCGCGAATGCGCGCCGACCTAGATGCGAACGCGACTCTAGTAAATAACCAAACAGGAGAGAAGATCAGCGCAAATAAGATTGAAGAACTCGCAAATAACGAAATAACTGCTATTAAAAATGAACTCAATAAAGTTACCAACGAAGGCAAGCGTGCGAATGGTATGTTCAATAATCAGTATTATATTAATGACATGCTCCAAGATAAGCTTTTAGTTGAAAATGGGGGGGTTACAGAAGATATTGATAATTAATGACTTACAATTTAATTTGAATAAAATTTAATTTGAATAAAAGAAATTTAAATTAGGTGTTGACTTTACTTCTTACCTATCATATAGTAGTTCTATATTAATCATCAATCACCAACGAAAGGAAAATTATGAACATAGCAAAATGCGCCCAAGCTACTTCAATCATGAACAATGTCAAGAGCGGACATTACATTCGTGGAGCAAAGTTCGCCAACTTCGGCTCAGTAGTTGAAGATAGTATTATCGCCCAACAACGCGCGGCAGACCTTAAACTCAAAGAGCTTCGCGCACAAAAAGCAATAAGATTAGCGAAAGGGGTAGCGTAGACAATTTGATTTTGATTTAATTACAAGGCATAGAGTCTGTGGATGTCGCAGGACAAAGGGGTTTCACTGCCTCAATCATTGAACACTTGTGATATTTTTTAACAAATATGAAAATAATAGTTGACAAACTACCAAATATATAGTATTATAGTTTTTATAAATTAAATTTTAACTAATAGAAATTATGGCAAATAAAAAAGAGAAAGATTTAACTTGGTGTTATATTTATAGTACTGGTTGCGGACCTTGCGGAAGAGTTACCCCAATTATTGATGCTTTTATAGCAACAGGAATTAAAATAGAGAAAATAAATATTCAAACTGCTCCTGCAAGTCTAAGAAGGGGTGCGCCCTCAATTTTTAGAAAGAATTCAAAAAATGAGATTGTCGGTAATGTTTTCTCTACTACATTACTAACAGGATATTCAGATTTAAAGAAACAATACCCTCATTTATTTAAAGAAGATACTCCTGAGCCTATAAAATTAATTGCTGATATATTAAGTACTACTGAAATAGGTGAATTTGAAAAACAAATCCCATCATAATTGAGAACAAAACTCAATCAAATAAAATAAAATTGATCTTTAACATTTTAAATTTGAATTAAATTTAGTTCAAATAAACTTTGGAAGGGCTTATAATCCTTCCTGTGGGTGACCGAATACCCCTTCGTGTGCGGGGTAAGGTATATGCTTCTCTGTGGTGGAGTGCCGATGGACAAATGTCTGAGGTAGGATGCCCAATCCAAGTGTAGTACGAGTAAGTTAACCAATGAACTGATGTTCACGCTGAAAGTTGCAGGTATTCAGTAGTCCTGCCCCACACCTATTTTCTTGCTATGGCGTATGTTTTCTCTCGCCAACCCAACCTCCGATCTAATGTCTTCCCATCCCATACGCATTAGGTCGGGGGTTTTTTTGTTTGACAAATCTTTTATTTCTTGTTAATGTCTATATATGAAAAAAATAATTTATTTACTTTTGTTTCCTTTTTGTCTATTCGGGAATGTTGATAACGAAGGATTATATCGCTTATCTTCAGAAATAAAGAATGAAGACTTAAATGCTAGCGCCAAAATAGAACTTGAGAACAATCAACCTAAATATAAATATCTTAATTTAGATTCCATAAGAAAAATAGATAAATTAAAATTAAATAGAAAATTGGATCTTATAGCTGAAGCTAATTTGGATTTGCATCATAAATTAAATCTATATAGAGCTATTAAAAAGTTAGAATATAAAGCTGAATCGAGAGAAATTGCTTTAGCTCAAGCTTGGCAAAATAGTAAAACAGGCAAGATTGATGGTCGATCATGGTTTGATTTGTACGAATACGAGAGAAAGAGTTATAGAAAAATTTATTATGAATTTTATAATTCTAAAAATTATTTGACAAAACACAGATGATCCATTATTGTATTCTTATGATTAACACACTATTAAAAGTTCTCTCCAAATCACAATTTGGTTTCGTCACTAAAGAAGATCTCGATACATTAGAAGTTGAGATGCCTAACCTTCCTCTTCTTATTCGATGCGGATGCGACAGGTATATCGCTCAAGCTCAAGACACTAAAGCTAGAATGGAATATGTGGAGGAAACGGGCGATTATGTTCGTGACATCTCAATTCCAGCAAGAACATTAGATGGAATGAGTACCTCTCCATTTGTACCTTTTGCGGTTAAGCAAGCAATCGAATCTATGAGATCCTTTTAATTTTTACTTGTGCGCCTCGTCCCTCAGTGGGGGCGGGGTGTTTTTTTATTTCACATAAATTCAATCACACATGTCCATCGTATTACTATCCATAGTATCCTTCCTTGTAGTCTTAATAAAAACAATCTCAGAAGAATAAACTTTATATATCAAAATATATATACTGCCAAATACCAATTTAATAATAAACAAATATCAATCAAATATCAATCAAATATGACTTAAATATATAGTATATAAATTAAAATTAAATTAAATTGAATTAAAAAATGTTGTAAGTTCTTGACTACCAACGGGTTATGGCGCCCGGGCGCCATAAGTGTCTGAGTATCAACACCTTAAAAAACAAAAATTTATCTAAATTTATTTGACAGCGGGCAGTAAGCGATCTATATTAAGGGTATGATAAAAGATATAGAACAAATGACCGCCCAAGAGCAATCAGATTATATTATGGGCATAGTGATGAACGCCGTACCAAGCATCGACGACCATGTAGGTGATATTATAGGGATCATTGACGATTTAGTCTGCGAGGATAATTGCACAGCTAGTGGATATGATGTCAAGACCGGAGTTAGAGATATGACTTTTGAGGATGATGATTTTATTCTCGAAGTAGAATTACCACCTAGATAACAGAAAGGGAATTTCCATAACCCCTTGATTACCAACGGGTTATGGCGCCCGGGCGTCATAAGTTATTGATACTCAAAGAGTTAAGAGATTAATTTTTTCTTATGTTTTATTTGACAATGAGCAACCCATGTGTCATATTATATATATAGAATTAATTAACACTAAAAAAAGGGAAAATCATGTCATACGATCACAAAGCAAGCACCAAAAGACTCAACGAAATCATGCGCGAAGATTACAACGCTACCAGAATGCCTGGCGAGCAAATCGTGCCTGAAAAAGTTGATATTATTCAAGCCTTAGAAGCCATTCAATCCGCCTATACTAAAGCAGGAAGAAATATACCGAGCTTTAGCGACAGCATGGCTCTCATCGCGCTTAAAAATTCAGTTTAAAAATTAATTTCGTAACCCCTTGATAATCAGGGGGTTACGGCGCCCAGGCGCCATAAGTGCTTGATACTCAACAGCTTACGACACAAAAAAAACTTCACTTTTTTCTTGCGGTATTTAAAAAACTAGCTTAGTATGTATATATGAAAGTGAGAGTTAGAAAGCCAATTTTCTTTACCAAGTCAAGACCACATCAGGTCAAGACTAAAATTATTCACCGCAAACAAAAACACAAGGAGGCATTAGTATGAAAATCAATCCCGAATTTAATCCCGAAAAAGTACCTTCAGCCGTTGGCGCTATGCAAACATCCATGCAATGGATATGGGAAAATTTTGTTGAGCCTCGCAAGCATGAATTAGATGGAGATGATGCCGATATGCTTGCAATGGTTGGATCAGTTATGCTGGATATTGCAAGTGATGCCGAAGCATATCACAAAATCCAATCAGAAAAATTTATCGAAAGCCCATATTCTCGAAATTAATCGTTGACAAAAACAATCACATCTATATTATTACTATTATGAACATTGAAGAAAACAACAACATCGCTCCTCGCAAATCTGTTAACCTTAACATCTGCGGAGGTAATCACTCACTCGTTTCCCTTGATCAAGTTGCTAGTGTGCCAACTCCACCTGTTGAGTATCGCAAAAAAGAAAATGCTCAAGGAGTTCGCAACATCTCTTATCAACCTGTCGCTCATCATGATGTAGTCAACCGCACTAGAGATTCTCTAGCGAAAAGCGGTTTCATTATTCAAGACGAAGTGCATTCACTTGCTCGTGATGACAAGCATTATTTCGGCTTGTTTGCAGTCGATCATCCTAATCGCGAAGCTAGTGATCGTGGTTGTGTGGTTGGCGTTCGCAATTCTCACGACAAAACTTTTCCTGCGGGATTGTGCGCAGGTGATGCTCCATTCGTTTGTGACAACCTTATTTTCACCAATACCATTAAATTGGCACGTCGTCACACTTGCAACATTCTTAATGATCTTGATTTCATGATCAATCGCGCACTAGGTAAGTTGTTTGGCTTTTGGCATGGTCAAGATTCTCGCATTGATGCTTACAAGAATCGTACCCTTGGCAATGTATATGCGAACGATTTGATTATTAAAGCTGCGCAAGCAGGTGCGCTTCCTAAGTCAAAAATTATTGACGTTGTGAATCAATGGGAATCTTCTGATCATCCCGAATTTTGGGATCGCAATGTAAATTCTCTTTACAATGCTTTCACCGAAGTTTATAAAGGCAACCTTGTTCAACTTCCCAATCGTTCTGATGCTTTGCACTCTGTTCTTGATGGGTTTGTCGATTTTAACATCAACGATCATGTTGAGAATATTCTTGACATGGAAGTGGTTGAGGGTGAATTAGTCGAAGTTTAGGTTTGTTGTTTGCTGTCATGCCCCTTCCCTGCGTAGCGGGGAGGGGGTTTTTTATATCTATAAAAGCTTCATAAGTTATTGATATTCAACGATTTATGGCGCCCGGGCGCCATAAGTGCTTGGTAGTCAACGAGTTACAAAAAAATCATTTTGCAAAATCATTTTACAGAATGACATACATTTTGTTAAATCTTTTGCCAATAATAATTTCATTTTTTTCTTGCGGTTATTAAAAAACTAGACTATTGTAGTTATATGATTAAGAGAAACCAACACGACCCACGATACATCATCAAGAAGAATCGTCCCGTATATGTTTACAAGAATCTACACAAGGATTGTTGGAGCATCAAGCAACATGGTTTAGTCAAGGCTCATATCCCCAAGGGAGAAAGTATTGGGCTTTGGGATTGCTACTTCCATGTTGACATGAAGGGCAGAGAAAAGGTTCTTCGTGAGAAGCGCAAGAATGTTCATGCTTTTGTTAAGGGTTATCTTCAAGATGCTGAGAATGTAAACACAGACAGACCCGCAACCGAGGTAACATATAACCCATACAAGTATGAGACTTTTGTTGACAAGGACACCGAGAAGTTTGTATACTATGCAGATGAAGTTTTATTATCACACAACCAAGTAACCGCCTATATACCATGAATTACACAGACGACAACATAGAGAAGGTAGCACAAAAAATTGTAGACGATATGGATCTTGACGACCTTATGAATTATGTTTATGATGACCTTGTAGCTATTATGGACAAAGATGAAGAATTATTTCATTACAATGTAGAACACTTCGACATGGAGGAAAAGTAAAATGAATAACCTATCACAAACAACAATTAAGTATGCAAAAGATTGGTTTATTCAAAACCAATATTCAGTCACAACCGACAATAATCAATTCAACTTACATATCAACGGCAACATGTTTGTTATCGACCCAACCGAGCTTAAGTATAGAGCAGAACTACAATTAGAATCACTATTAGAGGAGGTAAAGACAGATTAAATGAAAGAAGAATTAAAA
>Ga0255758_10003363_pt1 | contig 14184 bp, 10 predicted proteins | sample 011ome_24_FD_179958 | JGI IMG/M metagenome (GOLD analysis project Ga0255758, IMG submission 179958) | Coastal salt marsh microbial communities from the Groves Creek Marsh, Skidaway Island, Georgia - 011513CT metaG (version 2) | ecosystem: Environmental > Aquatic > Marine > Intertidal zone >...
ATTTCAAGTAGATGTTGAAGGCATATTGTCAAAAAATATCACTTTTGCTGGTGATGCTACGGCAGATCAACGTAATTCTACGGTCTTTAACATTCAGAAGAACCTTCAAGAAATGCCTAGTTTTGGAGAGACTGGTGTTGCAGTTGCCAGAACAGGCGCATTAACCTATCAGATAACAATTAGCGGTGAATCGACTAAAGACTTTGAATTGTTTTCTGGGTTTTTTACCAAAGGCAATGCTACAAACCTATTAACATTTACCAAGGTCGCTACTGGATCTCCTAGAAAGGAACCTGTCTGGTCTGCTACGCGTGGATATCCTAAGACTGCATGTTTTTTTGAAGGCCGATTAGTTCTAGGTGGTACGAAATCTAAAACTGCATCTATCTTTTTCTCTAAATCAGGATCGTTTTTTGACTTCGATATTGACGATGGGGATGACGATGAAGGCATATTTGCCACCATATCCTCACGCAAACTAAATGAGATTATCGACGTTTATCCGGGTCGAAACTTACAAGTATTTACGTCTGGGGCAGAGTTTTCTGTTACCAGCAAGCCTGTTACACCTACGTCTGTGGGGATTACACCACAAACTAATCACGGATCATCGTATATTGAGGTAGTAGATGTAGATGGATCTACCATATTCGTAGATAGAAACGGCAAAACTATTTATGATTTTGTCTATTCGTTCAACGAAGATGCCTATGTTACGCATGACAGGTCGGTACTTTCGTCACACCTAATCAAACAGCCTACTGACATGGCTATGTTGTCTGGTACAACTAGCGAGGATGCTAATTGGCTATTTATAACTAATACCGATGGTACGGTTACGATACTAAATACCCTGCGAGACCAAGATATCAACGGGTTTACGCAATGGATTGCTGCATCTACAGCATCTCCGGCAACTGCCACACCTGAAGATAGCATAGTGACTAATGCCTCAGTAGTGGACGACGAGCTGTATATGATCGTCAAGCGCAAAGTAGACGCTCACAATACTACCGAATATCACATTGAAAAATGGTCTTTCGATCATTTGATGGACGATTCTATTATATTCAATCCTGGCCCAACGGATACCACCATAGCTGGGCTGTTTCATCTGAATGCATTAACGGTACAAATAGTTGCCGACGGTATTGTGTTGCCAGAACGGACTGTAAACGCTGGCGAAATCACATTAACTTCTGAAGAAGTAGGCTATACCAACGTAGAAGTCGGCCTAAACTTTCCTGTAGAAGTAACTGGTATGCCTCTGAATACGAATATAGGTAGTGGCGAAAACCAGATGCGTATCAAGCGTATCGTCCGTATGAATATTCGGGTTTACCAGTCTTATGGTTACTATGTAGATGGTCAACCAGTGCCTATCAGAGAATTTGGCTACTCGTCAGTATCACCATTAAATACATCTCCTAATGCAAAAACTGGCATAATAGAAGATGTATTAAACACAATAGGTTGGACTAGGGATGCAATGCCGTCGATAACGGCACCAGATCCTACTCCAGTACATATACAGATGATTGAATACGAGGTTGAAAGCAGCTAATGGATCCTTTTACTATATTCGCAATACTTGCTGCTGCTAGTGGAGCAACAACTGCTAGAGCGCAATATGTCGCTGGAAAGACCCAAGAGATTGAGCTGAAACGTCAGGCTGAAGAAGAACGCATCTCTGCTCAAAGCCGCGAATTGCAACGTCGAGAAGAATTAAACAGAGCATTAGCTGCTAATGTGGTAGGCCAAGCTATGTCTGGCATTGCCGGAGAAGGTACACCAGCTAGTATTGCACTGGCTAGTGCTGAAAGGGCTAGTCTTAGCGAGGCTACTATTGGGCTATCTGAAAAACTAAAACAAGCTCAATTACGCAGACAGGCTACATCTGCACGTCAAGTTGGGAAAATGCAAGCTGCATCTACTTTATTACAGACTGGAACGCAAATTGCGGGAATGAAGGTATAACATGGCTCAGAAGCCTATTGGATATTATGGAGAGTTCAGGCCCACGGGAGTAGATCAATCTGCTGCTCGTAGGTTTGAGGCGCTTGCTGGTCTAGCAGGAACTATAGGTGATGTTGCTACTGCGTTTGGCAAAAAGAAAGTTGCTGAACAAAGATTTTTAGAGGAACAAACTCAAATAGAAGAAGCACAAGCTGCCGCAAGATTGGCAGGAAATGCTGCCGCAATTGGCAATGAGCCTTTAGAATTAAAACAGTACGAAAGTTATAGAGATTTTAAAGCCGACCAAGCATACAACGAAACAGCACGAGCGGCTTATACTGCTGGCATTCAAAATGAAATTACCGGAATAGTTAATAAAGCTGCTACACAGCATCCGCAAGACATTCAAGCTTATAATGAAATAGTAACGGCTGGATTAAATGGATTGCTTAGTGCTACTGATGAGGACTTACGGCCAGCGTTTGAAATTTATTTTGACCAAATAAATAGGCGAGCTGCATCTAGTATTATTGATGCACAGACAACACGACAGAATGAAATTAATTTAGCAGAAATTGAAACTGCTTTAGAAGATCAAGAAGTTAATTTTGTTAATCTTGCTAGACAAGGCGATGAAGTAGGCCTCTTAAATGCTGGGTTAATCTATGCAGAAACAGGAAAGCAAGCCATTGCACTAGGTTTAGACGATGGGACATTTGCTACACAATCTATACAGTTAAAAGATCGAATAGCAAAACAAACAGCACTAGGAACATTTAATAGGCAAGTATTACAAAATACCGAGCAAACAGTAGAGCAAAGAATTCAAATTGGCCAATCAATTATTGACCAAATTAATAAAGCTCCGTCTTATCAAGTTAAAGATCCAATAGATCCTGAAAAAACTATTACGTTAGATGCTGATGAAAAAGACGATTTAGTTAGCAAATTAGAAGGAGAGTTAAAGGATTTTGAGGCAGAAGAAATTAAAAAAGCTGAAGCTGAAATAGAAGCCAGTAAATTTAAACAAATTTCTAATTATTCTGCCGCACAAGAAACGGTGCAAGATCCAACATTGTCCGACAAAGAAAAGAAAGCCGCTATTGCTGAGGCTGAAATGAAAGGTCAAATTGGAAGCCCAGAAGCTGCAAAATTGCGTCGATATGTAAATTCAGCAGAAGCATTAAATGCGGTTACAAACTCTGAAGTTATGGGCGATATTATTGCTAGGGCTTATGACTTAAATGCTGATTTTGACATGGACGCTAATTCCAATAATTACTTGCAAGGTGTCAATAATCTTAGAGAAGATATTATTATTTCTAGAACAAATGGTGAATTAACCGAAGATGATGAAGTTAAATTAAATAACCAATTAAAAACATTGACTGCTGCTAAAATTGCTGGTGCTACGTCAGAAATTTCTATGTCTTACAATAGTGCAGATCAAAAAATTAAAGGATCATTGCAGCCAGATTTATGGGGTGTAGCAAGAAGGCAGCTACTTGAAGCAGTAAGATTAGAAAAAGAACAAATAGAATCAGAGCGTGGTAGTCCTTTAACAAGACGAGAGGATATAAAATTGTGGTCTGATTTGGCTCCACAAGTTATTACAGAAATTCAAAACAGACGCAGAGAAAAATCTATAGAGCGTGTTAATACAGTTTTAAGTGGTCAACAAGCCCAAAACGAACAAGTATCAGAAACCAAGCAAATTGGTAGGTTTACGGTAAAGGTAGTTAAATAATGCCAGATTATGACGTTACTGATTCTGTTACCGGAGTAACGCTAAGGCTAACCGGAGACACGCCACCAACTGATGAAGAATTAGCAAAAGTTTTTGATGCTTATCGTGGCGATCAAGTTGAATCTATTGCGGTTAATATTCCTGAAGCCAATTCTTTAGCTTTAGATAACACAATTAAACCTGACACAAAAGATCCAGAAGGCCGTCAATTACTAGACGAATCTGAAGCTGAAAGACAACAGATGATTGACTTAGCTAAGACTAGGTTCCCGCCTGAAATTGTAGATAGTTGGCAAGATAACCCTATTGAGTTTTCTGAAACAGGAGAATTTTTAAATTGGTCGCAAGTCTTACCTGGCGGCGGTTTGGTGCAAGGCGCAGAATCATTAAACTTAGCAGCTATTTCACGCAAAGTAGAAAACGGCGAAACATTAACGAATTCAGAACAATCTACGCTTGATGAATTTGTTAATAAACAACTAGAAATGTCTATTAGAGGCATGACTTATGGCGGTCAGTTTCGGTATTACGGGTCACAAATGCCAGCGTTTATGTTGGAGTTTGCATTAACTGGTGGGCCAGGAAAGGCTGCACAAGCTGCTACAGTGCAAGCTATTACCAAAGGGGTAGCTAAGACTGCATTGCAACAAACTGCTGCCCGACAAGCTGGCCGAGTAGCTAGAGTAGCTACGCAATCTGGCCTAATGGTTCCTATGGGGGCAGCAAACTATGGAGAACAAAGACTTGGCCCGTGGATGGTTACCGATAAAGGTCAAATCATATTTCAAGAATCAAAAGATACTCCTGCTGTAAGCGCATTAAAAGCTTATGCCTATGTAAGCGCAGAAGTTGCTAGTGAATTATCTGGTGCAACTATTGCTAAATATGCAATTAATCCTGTCACTAAGCGATTAAAAACACCTTTAATTAACGGTATTAATGCTTTGCCAGAAGGTTTAAAGCTGGGATTGTTCGAGGCATATAAAAAGATCAAGCCTAATGCAACTATATCTAAAGCGTTTACTGCTGGCGGTTGGAACGGGATGCTTGCAGAACTAGGTGAAGAACGTGTTGCTGATGTGCTGCGAGAAACCGTTAATCTTACACTAGAAGAAGGTTATACATTTGACCAAGTATTAGACGGAATTACTCCAACTAAAGATCAATTATTGCTAGAGGCAGGACTTATTTCTGCTATGGGCGGGGTTAAAAGTGTTTCCAACATTGCAGCAAATTTATTAATTGATAAAGGTTTCACAAGAAAAGAAGCAGAAGAAACTGTTAGCAACATGGCGCTAACTGAGCAGGAAGCATTTGTTGAAGCGCAATTAGAATTAGAGTCTGCTGTAGTAGAAACTGAATTAGAAGCCGCTACAGGGAAAATTCCTACGAGCGTTCAAGCTAAAGTTTTAGAAGCCTATGATCAGCTTAAAGAAGGCGTAATAGATACGGCATACAAGGCTAAAGAAAAAAGTCTTGAGGCATTAAGAAAAGCAAGAACAAAAGCGTCTAGAGCTAATACGCCTCTTGCAAAACTTATAGCATTTGCAAACCAAACAACTATCCAAACTCCCGCTGGAGAAGTTAAAGATAACACTAAATCAGGCATTAATATTGATTCATACGTCATGGAAACTGGCGCTGAAAAGTCTGAGTTACGAGCTATTAATAAAAAGCTAGGTTACACAGTGTTTCGTGCTGAAGGCGGGATGATGATTGATCAAATCATTGAATCATTGCCAGAAGCAGAATATTGGGAGCCAGAATCTACATTAGCCGATGTTATGGAGGTTATTGACCAAATAGTACAAAACCCTAAATTGCCTGCATACCAAGACAAACAAGCTGACTTGGACATTATTGAAAAAGAAATAGAGGTTCTTGAGCAAGTTAAAAACGAAGAACTAGAAAGTTATTATGCAAACATGCAGCAGCGACAAGAAGTTGAAACTGCGGAACTAGAAAAGATTAGCATAGATGAGCTTGAAGCAAGTTTAGAGCAGGAATACCCAACTATTAGCCTGGAAGAATTTGATGCTTCCATGAAAGCAATGGAAGAATATATTGCTAGTCAAGAAAAATTAAGTTTAGACAATCCTGTTTTAGAGGCGCAAACAGACGCGGCATTAGAAGCAGAAGGATTAAACATAGATCCTAATCAAAGCATATTTAATAATTTTTATTACACATGGTTTGACAGATTTGGAGCTTTAGTTGATCTGTCAAGAGAAGCAGTAAAACGTGGCGCTACATTAGCAGAAGGCCAAACTACGGATTATTTAATTCGACAATATTATTCGGTTGCTGGTTTAGCAAAGCAGATATTAACCGTCAATACAAACACTATTAATGAAGATGGGCAGATAGAAATTACAGGCAGAGGCTTGCGTTCTATCTTGGATGATTTTGACAATCTTATTATTCGGCTAGAGCCTAATAAAAACCGTCGAAGTCAAGATTTAAAAGATTACTTAGAAGCTAGAAGATATTGGAACGACCTGCAACAACGAGAAGACGTTGAGGTTACTGAGCAGCAAAAATTAGATTCTGCCAAAACGCTAGATTCTTTGGCTATGAAATATGGTGATAGCCTGAAATGGTTTGACGAGACTGCTAAAGAAATTTATGAGTTTCAGAAGCGCGTCCTTCGTATAGCGGTTGACGCTGGCAATATGAAGGAAGAAACCTATAAAAATATTACTGATAAGCATCAAAATTACATTCCATTTCAGCGTGTATTAGATGAAGAATTTGGAGCATACAATGCTGCTGGTCAAGGCAAAGTATTTACTAATGCAACAATTAATAGAGTAATTAAGAAGATTGTAGGATCTGAACGAGAAATTAAAGATCCTATCGAATCTATTATTAGAAACACATTTATAATTGTAGATCTTGCAGCGCAAAACAAAGTGGCTAGATCTATATCTTCGTTAGCAGACATTATGCCTGAGTACATTCAGCCTATTGGCCCATTAATGGAGACAATAGAAGTAGACGGGAAGAAGGTAAAACGCCCAAGCAAGGAAGCACCTAAAGGCACTATTACTGTATTTGAAGATGGGAAAAGAAAGTATTACAGGGTAGCACCACCAATATTAAAAGCTGTTGAGCAGATGAGGCCAGAACAATTTAATTTTGTTCAGAAATTCTTTCAAGCTCCAGCGTCAATATTGCGAGCAGGGGCAACATTGATTCCTGAGTTTTGGGTTCGTAACGTATTGCGAGATATGCAAAGTGCGTTTATTCAGTCTGAAGCTAGACCTATTCCGGTCATTGACCCAATACGGGGGTTGGTAGCATTAATTGGAAAAACAGATTTGCATAACCAATGGATGCAAGCTGGTGGTTCTTTTAATAATTATATGGAATTGTCTGACAACGGCATGGCCAAAGCTCAAAAAGAACTTCTTAGTAATGACGGAAAAATAGCTAGGTACTTAAAGAATCCGCTATTAATACCTGAAGATATAAGCTTGACGTTTGAGCAAGCTGTCAGAATTGGTACATTTGCTGCTGCCAAGCGAAAAGGCATGTCAGATACTAAGGCTGCATTTGAGTCTAGGGATGCTACATTAGACTTTGCTAGGGGTGGTAGTTTTTCTAAAATAATGAACAGGTATGTTCCATTTTTTAACGCTGGAATGCAGGGCGTAGACAAATTATATAGATCTATGCGGGACAATCCAAAAGCAACTACTATGTGGGCAGTAGGCACAATTACCATGCCTAGTCTGATATTGGCAGGGTATTATTTGTACGCTGCTCCAGATGATGAGCGAGAAGAATATTCTGAAATCCCACAATGGCAAAAGGATATGTTTTGGATATTTAAGATGAATGGTCAATGGGTGCGCTACCCTAAACCATTTTCATTGGGGTATCTTTTCGGATCTGTCCCAGAAAGATTTTTGGCTTGGGGGCAATCTAAAGGCATTAAAGATGTTCAAGATTTTTGGTTGCAACTAGCTGGTGGCGTTGCTGGCTCTCTTAGCCCAATATATGACCCTAGCGCAATATTTCCCCCATTAGTTAGAGTTACTGCTGAAAATGTTAGTAATTATAATTATTTTCAAGGGCGTAATATCTACCCGCCGTGGATGGACGATCTTCCTCCAGAAGAAAGAAAGACCAGATATGGCAGCAGATCTGCTGAAGAAATTGGAAAAATATTAGGTGTTTCACCAGCTAAAGTAGATAATGCCTTGAGAGGGACTTTGGCTGGTAGCGCCCAGTATATTACGGATGCTGGCGATTTTATTCTTAATGAAGCATCTAAATGGAACGGAGAAGAAATACCCGCCAGGCCAACTAGCCCATTAGATACCCCGTTAATTAGAGCGTTTACAATGAGACCGCCTACTGGATCAGTAGCAGAAAGCACAACCTTATTTTTTGACTCTGCAAAATTAATTAGGCAAGCAACCAACAAGCTAGATGATCTTAGGGGTGAAGAACGGGCAAAATACAGAGAAGAAAATATAGCATTAGTTAGATCCGAAAAGGCATTTAACTCGGCTACCAAAAATATCAGACGATTAAATAAACGTAGAAATCTTATTGATGAAAATTTAGTCATGACTGGAGAAGAAAAAGAGCTAGAGCTAAGAAGGCTTGACGATTTGATCTTAGAGCAGGCTAAAAGAGCTAACGCAGTGCTAGATCAGAACATTAAAAATTTAGAAGATGAACAATAGTGTATCGTTATTAACCGTTAGATTTGATAAAATCAAACGAATTACAGGTGACTTATGACAGTATTAGACAACGCTCCAAGAGATCAATATACCGCTACTGGCGGCCAAACCGTATTTCCCTATACGTTTGAGATTGCTGCTGCTGGGGATATCAAGGTACTACAGAATGGTACTTTATTAAACCAAGGTGCTGGTGCTGGCGAGTACGCAGTTAGTGGCGTAGGCGTAGATACTGGTGGCAACGTTACACTGGTCACTGGTGCAACGTCTGGCGATATCATAACCATCTACCGTGATATGGCCTATGAGCGTCTTACTGCCTACACCAATGCTGGCGACTTCCTAGCGGCAGATGTAAACAACGACTTTGATCGACTATGGTTAGCACTCCAGCAGAATGGTGGTGACTTAGACCGTGTACTGATCGCGCCTAATACTGATCCAACGTCCATTGACATGACGATCCCTGCTAAGGCTGATCGAGAAGGCAAGTTTTTGTCATTCGATTCGGTTACGGGCAATCCCACGGTAACATCTATTAGCGATGTGTTTGGCTCTGGTACTCTCAAGGTATATAACTTTGTTGGCGATGGGACTACTACTGCATTCACGCTAGGTTCTGATCCTGGTGTTGAGAACAATACTCAGGTCTATATCGACGGTGTATACCAGCAGAAGAACGGTTATACGGTATCTGGCACGACTCTGACATTCTCTGCTGCACCACCAAACCTTAGCACGATTGAGGTCATGGTCATCCAGCCTACTGCCATTAATACTACAGATGCTGCATCAGTATCCTTTACACAAGCGGGATCAAACGACACTCGCACAGTACAAGCCAAGTTAGAAGAATCAGTATCGGTCAAGGACTTCGGTGCTGTCGGTGATGGGGTGACTGATGACACGGAGGCTATACAAGCGGCTATTGATGCGGTTCAATCCTCAACTTATGGGGGAGCTGTATACCTTCCTGCTGGAACCTACAAGATCACAACAGCTTTAAATATAACCAGTAAAAAAGTTTCGATGTTTGGTGCTGGAGGAAGCTCAAGCGTTATATCTGCACTGAGCTGTAATGGGATTAATTTTACCTCTGCCTCTTATGACAATGGAACATCATTTTTTGAGGATTTCGGATTAGTCGGTGCTGCTGGATCTGATCCAAATTATGCAGCAGTTCAAAGCATTCTGCCACCAAGCGGTGTTACTGGAACAGATAGCCGTGATGGACTGTATTTCAGCCGATTAAATATTCGAGACTGGAACCAAGGGTTTATTATTTCAGATACATGGGAATGGTCTGTTAGTGACTGCGTTATTACAAAAGTAAACAATCCGTTTTATCTTGGCAACTACTGCATGGTTGGCAGAATTACTAATAACAGATGCGTGTTTGAAACTGGAGACAGTCATGGCGGAGGCGCTTCTGCTTACGCTATTGATATTTTTGACACAGTATCTGAGGGCATACAAATAGTTGGTAATTGGATGTACGGATTTGCAAGGACATTAAACGTACCACAAACTGTCTATATGGTGTTTGAAAACAATGACGTTGCATTCACTGAATTTGGTATCAATGTTACGTCCGTAGTTAATGGATTTAAAGTCAACGGAAATTATTTTAACACTCTAGCAAGCAATGCTGTTTGTATTAAAGGCCAGCCTCTTGGTAGTGAAAACGCTGGGTTGACCGTTGTTAGTGACAATCATTTTATTCAAAATTCAGGTTTAACTGGATGTATTGGGATAGATTTAAATACTGGTGGCGCTCAATATCAGTGGCACTGGAGAATTGTAAACAACCTGTTTAACTCATTAACTAGCTATGATATTCGTTCTCAGCAGTCTGGCGGGTTAGTCATCGAGGGCAACAGGTGTAGGTCTACTGCTCTAACATACAATATTAGCGTGACAGATGTTTTCTCAAGCGATCCTGTTTATATCCGCAACAATAATTGTGAAACTGGCATTGAGCTAACGGCTTCAGATGTTGCTAATGGTGACGTTATATTGACCGACAATCAGGTTGCTGGTTCGCCGTACTACGGGAATTCATTTGATACTCAGTTGGTTATACAAGACGGTATTACTGCGCCAAGTGCATTGACTGGATTTGCAAGGTTATATGTTGACACTGCTGACGGGGATCTAAAAATCATCTTTGCGGATGGCACTGTAAAAACCATTGCGACAGATACATAAGGACAGACTATGACAATCAAACAACAAGGCGGTGTATTTGGCCGCAATCCCACATTTAACGACGTTACTATTGAAGGTGATTTAGAGATTGATGGGACGTTAAAATTTGATGGCGATATAGATATAAATTCAGACTTGAAGGTTAATGGGGATTTAGAAGTTCTGGGCCAATCTGCTCTAGGCGCAACCATTCCATCTGATGCTCACGCTACTTGGTCACAGTATTTTGTCGGTGAGAAAGGTTCGGTCATCTCTGAGAAGCTAAATGCTGGCGGTTTGTTTGGCATGTGGCTAACAGACAATGTTTATATCGACAATGACACAGGCAACTTTGCATACCTTACGACCGATGAAGCGTCCGCTATTAGATGTGAGGCTGGAGAAATTGAGTTCAGGTCTGCCCCGTCTGGCACTGCTGGCGCTGCAATGACCTTGACGCAGTACGCAAAGTTCACCACTGCTGGCAACCTAGCATTCGTATCAGGCAAAGGCATCGACTTCTCTGCTACCTCTGATGCTCCTGGGGCAACCTCTGAGCTGCTCGATGATTACGAGGAGGGGACTTGGACACCAGCTTTTTCTGGTGGTGATTACACATTCACCTACAACAGGCAGAAAGGCTCATACACCAAGATAGGCAACAGGGTATTTATTGATTGCGTTCTTTATGTACACCCGACAACTGCTCCAAGCGGGACGGTGGATGGTAACTTAGCCGTTATCGGTTTGCCCTATGCACACGATATACAAAACGATGTTGATGTTGTTGGCGGGGTCGCACACTTTAAGCAATTATTTATGTCTGGCATAGAGACGTTAGCGGCAAGGCTTGCTACAGGAAATGCTTTTGTTTTTTATGACACTCTGGCTACCAACTATCCAGAGTTAGCGTATGTTCAAGCCTCGGATGTTGCTGCAAATACTAGAATCAGGATTCAATTCTCTTACCCAACTAACGGATAACAGTTATGGCATTAACTAAAGTTACACAAAACATGCTCTCCGGTGGGGAAGTTAATGTTTTAGATTATGGTGCAGACCCTACTGGCGCTACAGAAAGCCATACAGCGATTCAGGCTGCTGTTAATGCCGTTGGTGCAAAGGGCGCTATTTACATTCCTGATGGAACGTACAAGGTCACTGAGACAATAACTTTTGCTCAAGGTACTAGCGTTGGCATTTATGGTCAGAGCAGAGAAGGCACTATTATTCAGAGTGGCCTAACCGCTATTGATGCAGCTAAATACGTTTTCCATTATCAAGGCGATGATGCGGTTACTGCTAACCTTTGCCAGAACGTAACCATTTCAACGCTTACTATCAATGCGTTGTATTTTGGTGCTGGGATTTTTGCTGAACATTGCTTTCCTAATTTTGTAATAAAAGAGGTTGAAGTATTTAAGCCATATAACTATGGGATGTACCTTGATAATTGCTGGGGCGCATCGATAAGCGATTGCTTGGTTGACGGTGATAACTATACGCGTCTTTATGGCTATTACTTAATTAATGCTAACAACATTTGCATGTATAACAATCGCGTTTACAACATGCAAAGCACTGGTCAGTCTACTGGTATTGGCGCTACAAGCTGTGAAAACTTTTCGATCTTTGGCGGTAATGTTGAGAACTGCCCTAGAGGTATTTATCTGACAATTGGTGGCACTTTTGACGGCCCTGCAACTATTCGTGACGTATACTTTGAGCCACGGTCTATGCAGCCTTTCGACGCTGGACAGCCAAACGATCACATTAAAGTGCTTGGTGATAGTGCTGATAACGGTTCTGTTTTAGTTGAAGGATGCTTATTCCAAGCTGGCTCTGGGGCTGTTCCAATAGCATACAATGGCGTTAGTGCTCAGAATTTAGGAACACTGACTTTAATTTCAAACGTCTGGCAAAAAGCTCGATACACACCTGGCGGTCAAGGTGAAAACTATTTTGTTGACGTAGATACAACGGTTGATAAAGTCATTGAGATTGGCAACACTTTAATCAGCACCGCGCTAGGGGCTGTTAGACAAATGCCTGTTGAGGTTGTTCACACTTACAACAATGCAGAAGACACTGGCTCTCAGTCACCAGGAAACAATTTATCAAAGTTTTCTGCCATTACGGACACCACAAAAACTAATGTTACTGGCGATGGAACATCTTATACAATTATATATGATGCAGAATTGTACGATATAGGCAGTGATTACGATGTAGCTACTGGAGTATTTACAGCAAGGCGAAGCGGGTACTATGTGTTTGATGCTTCAGTAAGGCTAGAAAATTTGGTTGGAGGTTCAACGGACGCTCAATTTTCTATTGTCACAACTGATGGATCTTATTTGCTATACAAGGGCGCACTGAGTAAAGACAGTGCTAATCAGTTTTCAATGTCTGGGTCAATTACTACATACATGGACGCAGCGGATACAGCTTCCGTTGTTGTTACTACATCCGGTGGAACATTAACCGATGACATTACAGACGCTAGTGCAGTTCCTAGAGTTTGTCACTTTTCTGGTACACAAATTATTTAATACCCCTAGCGGGTGGACAGTCCAACCAAGGAGATAAAATGGCACTTACAGAAGAAACATTGAACGACAAGATCGAGGTATTAAACCTAGCTGCTGGCTATCCAGTGGTACAGGTTCGCACTGCAACGATCATCAAGCGTGATGACGTAGAGATCTCACGATCATTCCACCGTCGAGTGGTCACACCTGGCGATGACTTTCTAGCTGAACCTGATGCTGATGTATTGGCTATCATCCAAGCAGTATTCACGGCTGAATCACAGGCTGCATACGCTGCTGCACAAGGAGGCGAATAATGACTACTCTTATTGAGAAGAACATAACCGCTGCCAATACATTCAGCGATTCATTCCGCTTTGAAGGAGACTTCAACTTCTCTATCCGAGGCACTCTGAGCGCGGGTACTATCGTTACCGTACAACGTAGCACTGATGATTCTACTTGGTTAGATGTGGATACTTTCACGTCTATCAGCGAGAATGTAGGCTTTGAACCTGAACCATTGTTCTATCGTGCTGGGTGTAAGACCGGAGAGTTTACTGGTGGAGACGATATCACAATACGATTCGGCTCTAAGTGGGTCTCATTGACATAGGTGATGTATGCAAGAGGAAGCTAAAACAGTTATGGATTCATTAGCAGTCGGTGGCACTGTGGCTGCCTTAGCTGGTTGGCTTCCTAGTATCGCTAGTTTGTTCACGATCATCTGGTTGGCTCTCAGAATATGGGAGTCTGACACGGTACAGAAATTAGTTAAACGAGATGGCTAATGGAAACATGGGAGATCATTGTCTCAGGCTGGCCGATAGCTGCTGGCATATTCATTCTCGTGCTAACGATTGGCAAGATCTTAAACCGTCTGGATGTTCTTGAATCTAAGATGATCGAAGCATGGAAAGCCATTAACGAATTAATAAGGAAGTGATATGGGTATATTCGAATATGTAGAGATGGTATCTGTAATCATTGCTTGTGCATCCTCATTAGCTGCAATGACCCCTACTCCTAAAGACGATGAGATGGTTAGCCGCTTGGGCAAGGCATG
>Ga0255758_10003367_pt1 | contig 14170 bp, 7 predicted proteins | sample 011ome_24_FD_179958 | JGI IMG/M metagenome (GOLD analysis project Ga0255758, IMG submission 179958) | Coastal salt marsh microbial communities from the Groves Creek Marsh, Skidaway Island, Georgia - 011513CT metaG (version 2) | ecosystem: Environmental > Aquatic > Marine > Intertidal zone > Salt...
CGTTCTCTAATGTGACTAAAAAGAAAGAAAGAGAGCAGAGAAAAAGTGGAGAGAAAAAGTGTGAAAAAGTGAGAGAACGGCTTTTTTTTCTCGAGAGAAAAAAGAACACATCTTCCCTCACGAGGAAACGACGAATAATACTGGGAAGAAGAAGTTCTCTCTCCGGCAACGCGCAGAAGAGGAAGAAGAAAAAGAAGAGACGATCGAGAAGAGGCTGTGGCAGATATGGAGCGTTTGAAGCTCGGGCCGACGAAGTTGTGGACGGGATTGGTGTTGCATCATAAGGATGTGTTTGTCTCGCATGTGATTCCGAAATTGAACGAGACGGATCGGATGTTCTTTTCAAAGGTGAATAGTGCGAGTTTGGATGTGCTTAAGTATGCCGGGGTAAACGTATGCGAATTAAAATGGGCTATTTGGGAATGTTCATCCATTTCGACGTTGGAGTGGGCGTGGGCGTGGAATTATACGAGATGGGGACAGAAAAATAAAAGTGGAAGAGTGATGGATCAAGCCTGGTTTTGCGAGCAAGTTGCTGGAACGAACAAACTCGAGTTTCTCAAGTGGGCGAGAGAAGTGAAACAGTGCGAGTGGGATGAATGGACGATTAATCAGGCATTAATTAAAGGTAATCTCGAGATGTTGAAGTACTGCTTCTCGAATGGTTGCCCGTGTGATGAAAAAGAGTCGTGTGAACGAGCTGCTTATGGAGGACACCTCGACTGTGTTCGATTTCTTTTCGACAAAGTGAAACCTTCGCGAAAGACGGAAAAAGAAGTGGCACTACTAGCAGCAGGAAAGGGTCGCATAGACATCTTGAAATATTTCGTTGAAGAACGAAAGATAGCGGATGTGGTAAAGAGTGACTGCGTGTACAGTACTGCAGGGTTTGGTCATTTCGATTGCCTTAAATACTTAGTCGAAGAGGCGAAAGCGCCTCTTAACCACTTCGATCACATCGCTTGCGCTCGATACTTCGAGCACCCCGACTGCCTTAACTACTTGCGAGAAAAAGGGTGCCCGGAACCAACGGATGAACAATACGCTTGGTTTGTCGAAAATCGGCAACGAGATTCCGAGGATTAGAACAGCGGCGAATGACAACAACAACAACAACAACAACAACAACAACAATAATACAACGAGAAGGAGGAAGTCAGTCCGCACTAAAAAACACAGACATATTTTTTCTCCATAAAAAGAGGATACGAGATACATTCGTCTCACTCACTCTCGCTTTGTTTGTTCGTCTGTTATAGAATCAGACAGCACGAGCATACCACGACATTAACGTTCTTCTCGTCTTCTTTGCCTTCTTTGTCGTCGCTGCTGCGTAAACAACGACGTGTCGTCTTTTACTACACAACATTAACAATGTCGACGTGTCAAATGATGAGCGCGTCGATGTCGTTCACGTCGTCGAGTAGCCTAAAAAAGAGACCAATAAAGAGGACGACGTATACGAAAACGAACGGAAAACGACAAGGAAGACGCGGTGTCGTTGTTTTCAACGCTTCAAATGGTGCAGGTGGTGGCATGTTCGAATCGTTCGACGGCGAATCCGTCACGCTCGTGAAAGAGGCGATGGACAACGCGAAAAAATTCAACAGCGGTAAAGTGAACACGGAACATCTGTTGTACGCGTGCACGAAGAAGCGAAATTCGACGACGAAAGCGTTACATAAATCCGGCGCGACGGAAGATGCGGTGAAGAAAGCGTTGTGCGATCGCGCGGGCGTGACGGACGTGGACCTCGTCAATCCGTTTAGCGGGTTGAACCAGAAGAAGAAAGCGGACGGGTTGGTACCGTTAGGAGACGATTTGAAAAAGTTATTCGAACGAGTCGCGAGTAAAAACGAAGTGACGATGAAAGAGTTGGTGCTTGGGATGGTGGCGGACGATCAGTGCACCGCTTACGACGTGTTGACGAATCCGAAGTACGAGATTGAAGTTGACGTGCCTTTATTGAGAGATTTCGTAAACGGCGTCGGCGACGAGAAAGAGTTAGTCGGAGCTGGTGGGAAAAAGATCGATAAGAAGAAAGTGAAGAATATATTGGCGCAGTGTTCGGTGGATTTGACCGCGATGGCGAGGAAAGGCGAGTTGGACCCGGTGTTTGGGAGAGACGAGGAGACGAAGAGGGCGGTGAGAATTTTAGTGAGAAGACGGAAATCCAATCCGTGTTTGATTGGCGATCCAGGGGTAGGGAAGACGGCTATCGCGGAAGGGTTAGCGAGTTTGATCGCAGCAGATAGCGATATCGTCCCGAGAAGATTGAAGAATAAACGAGTCTTGTCCTTGAACGTCGGTTTGTTGCTCGCGGATACGAAATACAGAGGCGATTTCGAAGAGCGCTTGCGCTCGGTGTTGGAAGAAGTAAAATCAGCCGGCGATATTATTTTATTCATCGATGAAATACACACGATTGTAGGTGCCGGAGGTACCGGCGATGATGGCGGTTTAGATGCCGGTAACCTCATGAAACCAGCTTTAGCGCGAGGTGAGATCCAAGTCGTCGGTGCGACCACCGTGGACGAGTATCGAAAATACATCGAAAAGGACGCGGCGTTAGAGAGAAGATTTCAACCGGTGCGAGTGGACGAGCCGTCGCCGGAAAACACGTTAAAAATATTAGCCGGTCTGAAAGAAACGTACGAGAAGCACCACGAAGTGTTTTTTTCGGACGACGCGATTCAAGCATCCGTGGCGTTGTCCAGTCGGTACATCACCGATCGATTTTTACCGGATAAAGCCATCGATGTTTTAGACGAAGCCGGAGCGTTGGTTCAACTGAGAGATAAAAAGACGGGCAATGGTGAGCAAGTGCTTCGAGTGTCCGTGTTGGACATTCAAGAAGTCGTTTCGGAATGGACCGGTATTCCCGTGAAACAGTTATCCGTGGAAGAATCGAAGAATTTACTCGGTTTGGAACAAGAGTTGACGAAACGAGTAATTGGTCAAAACGAAGCCGTCGTTTCCGTCGCTCGTGCCGTTCGTAGAGCTCGATCTGGTTTAGCCGACGCGAGCAAACCTGTCGCCTCGGTTATTTTTGCCGGACCAACCGGCGTGGGTAAAACGGAACTCTCCAAGGCGTTGGCGACGGTGTATTTCGGCGCCGAGAAAAATCTCGTCCGCATCGACATGTCTGAATACATGGAAGCCGTGAGTACGTCGCGATTAATCGGGGCGCCGCCTGGGTACGTTGGATATAACGAAGGTGGTCAACTCACTGAAGCTGTTCGACGCAACCCGCACTCGTTAATCTTGCTCGACGAAATTGAGAAAGCGCATCCGGACGTCTTCAATGCGTTGCTTCAAGTTTTAGAAGATGGTCGATTAACAGATGGCAAAGGCCGGACTGTTGATTTTACCAACGCCATGCTCGTTATGACGACCAACATAGCTTCGCGAGAAATATTAGAAAACTTTGCTGGCGCGAAAACACCGCAAGCGAAAATAGATGCCTACGAACGCGTGAAAAAACTCGCGCGCAAAAACCTCGGCAAGCGCTTTCGACCGGAATTTCTCAATCGCTTGGACGAAATCGTCGTGTTCAGACCGCTCGGTGAACTCGAAGTCGCGCAAATCGCCGAAAACATGCTCGAATCGGTCGCTTCTAGATGTGCAAAGAAAGGCGTCGTCATCACGTGCACGGACGCCTTCAAAAAAGCCTTACTTTGCAACGGCTTCTCGCCGAAATACGGCGCCCGACCGATGCGCAGAGCAGTCCAAGCGATGGTTGAAAACCAACTCTCCGAGTGTCTCTTGAGCGGCTTCGCCAACGACGGCGACTCCATTCAGCTCGACTTTGACGACACTCGCGACGAAATCATCGCGGCGAATAAAACCGAAAAGAAAACGTTTCCTTTGGAGCAGTTTGGCGGCATCGAAGACGCTTTCGACGACGACGACGATTCAGACGATGCCTACGAACAAGAAGTTGAAGAAGAAGAAGCCGCGCGAGCGAACGGAAACGGCAACAGAAACAAAGAATTCTCCGAAGAGTTCCCGACGCCTGCTTTTCCCTAGGTACTCGTATTGTAATATGTATAATATAAAAATGTTTAGACAACAACAACGGAAGAAAGAAAGGCAACTTTGTTTCTTCACTTTTACACACACAAAGCTTCTTAAAAATGGGCAGAAGACGAGGCGGAGGTGGAGGTTTCTCCCGCAAGGCCCCGACTGCGCGCGGTTCCGGCGCGCCCCCACCATCGACGCGACGAACAGAAGGCGGCGGTTCCTTGCTCGGCGGCGTGGCGTCGATGATTGGCCAAGGGATGATGTGGGGAGCCGGATCGGGCATCGGCCACCGAGTGACGGATTCCATCATGGGACCGAGAACGATCGCGTACGAATCCGCGCAAAACAACGCTGAAGAAGGAGCATCGTCGTCCAACGGTGCAGTCGTCGACGCGAGCACGAACCCGTGCGCGGGACCGATGGAGCTTTTCGGGAAATGTCTCGAACAAAACACGGACAACGTGGCGCAGTGCCAAGCGTTCGCGGACTTGTTGACATCGTGTAAAAGAGATCTTTAGATGCAATGACGCGATGATGGATAAAAAGTACGACGATGCAACACACGGGTAATACGTACTGCTGCGCGAAAGAGAGAGAGAGAGAGAGAGAGAGAGAGAGAGAGAGAGAGAGAGAGAGAGAGAGAGACGCTTTACTATCGTTGTAATACCGCGATAATACCACTACACATTCTAAGCTAATTTCCCCCAACGCACATCGTTGTGTATAGTATTACTTGGGTATTTCCGCGGGTATGACCTCCGTGATCACGGCAGCCTCGGGGGATCCTTTCACGTATTTCGTCGCTTTAAAGTACACCGCGTCCCGCGCTCGAGCCTTTTATGAAAGAGAGAGAAAATTGTCAGCAAAGAAAGCGACAAAAGGGAAGAGGAAAATGGATCGATCGATTCTCGAACGGAAAGAGAAAGAAGCGAGAGTAATAACACTCTACCTTGGACAAGTGCGGCTCCTTGAGCGCGCCTCGAACGATTTCTGCGCACGCGTTGGCGTACTTCAAGTACGACATCCCGGCGATTCTCCAGTACGCGGCGGAGTTCGCAGCGGCGGACATTTGATCTTCTTCTGTTTGTGTGTTTTGAATGAAGATTTTTTAATGGTTCGTCTCTGTTGATTAGGTTCTCTGAGGAGGCAAATCCTTCCTTTGTTTTCGCAAAAATACGCGCGGAGAGTAGTAGTAGTAGTATTACGCGAACAACAACAACAAGACAACAACAAGGAAACGAGTACGAATGACTCATAAATCTAAACACTTTCGACCTTTTACTGTTTCGTTCAGTCTCTTTATTAGGTTCTCTGAGGAGGCAAATGCTTCGCAAAAATACGCGTGGAGAGTAAGAGTAGTAGTATTACGAAGCAACGTTTACTACGAAGGACTAACTAAATCTGAACAACTTGACGGCGCCGTCGCCTCCGGCAGTTAACACGCCTTTATCTAATTTGCACATCGAGCTCAAGCCTACGGCGACGGAGGCGCCGCCGATCCTCGGCGCCATGAACGCGTGCTTGTCGTGCGCTTTCTCCGCGGATTGTAAGAGGCGTCCGTCTGAGAAAGAGTAGACGCGCAAGTCGCCTTTGTCGTCGCCGGAGAGGAGGATTTGGTGTTCCGAGGTTGGAGAAGAGGAGGAGAAGGTGTTGTGGTGGAGTAAAGAGGTGATTTTGGTGGAGTTGGCGGCGGAGCGCCAGAGCGCCGTGGTTGACGTGGACGTCGCAGACGTCGACGAAGAGAGCTTCCGAAGATCGTGCACAACAACTTCGCCATTTCTGTTGCCTGAAGCGAGGAGCGATGGTCCGTTGACCGCGCAATCCAACACGCTCGTAACGCCGCATGTGTCGTATAACACACCACATCTCGACGAGTTTGGTTGTGCGGCATCCCAGAGTAAAATGCCGTTTCCATCCGCCAGCGCTTTTTCCGAACGCATCATACCGCCGGTGACGCCATTGGAGTAGCCTTTGGATTCGCACGCAATCGCGCAAACCAGAGTTGAAACGAAAGCAACTTCCTTTGGTTTAGCGGCAACAAAAGCGGAACTGTTGGAGTTGCTATCAAACACGCACAAGCGAGACGCCATCGTTCGCAGAGAGGAAGAGGAATCGTACAAGGCAACTCGGCCGTCAGTAGTCGCGCACGCCAATCGTTCGCCGTAAGCGTTAAACGAGAGAGCGACGGGAGAGGACGATGAAGTAGAGTGCGAATTGCTTCCATTCGACGTGCTATCTTTCGAACTTTCAAGTTGAAATCGTTTCTTCGTCTCTTCGAATCCGAACCTCCATATTTGTAAGCCTCGATTTGCACTGCCGCACGCAAAAATCGGGAACGATGGGTGCGAAACGACGACTCTCGCGGAAACGTCTGCGGGTGACTCGCTTTCTTTTCCACCGGCAAGACTAAATCGCGGCGAAGAACCGGGAGACGATTGAGAATCTTGACGCGACAACGCCGCCGCGGCAGGTATTACGACGCCGAGCTCGTGGCCCCAATCGTGTAAGTGCGGTGTCTTTGGTGCCGAAGAAGGCGTCTCTGGACGCCTGTGCGCGTCCGGAGATGAAGGTTCTCTATCTGCGACATTAGCAGCGTTGGAGGACGAGGTCATTCGATTCTTTCGTTTTGAATATTTAGGAGCGAACGACACGTTCCAATCTTCGAGCGATACCGACGCTTCTGCCCAAAGATTTTGCTTTTTTGAAAAGCCGAACAGTTCCATCAAGGAGCGCGTAGGTTCTCTAGCTTTACTCTCTGCCGTTGCGCGTCGCATAGCTTCGGCGGCAGATAAAACGCCCGGGGCGCGCTTACTGTCTCCCGATTTCGAGAGTTCCTTCAAATCGACCGTGACTAAACCGCGTCGCACAGCAGCTACAGCCAGCTCGGTCGTTTCTCTCGCATTGCAACACAAGTCGACGAATCCATCGCCGCTGAGACGCGCGAGCTCGACCGATTTCTTCAAAACTGGCATCGAGGCATCTCTGTCCGATTTTTTAGAAACAGCGCGTTTCGTAGATGAGGTCTGAATATGCAGTGCAGCAGCACTGGCAATTTTACGTTTCACCGAAGATCGAAAGAATTCAGCTAATCCATCATTCGCTGTTGCCGAAGAAAATTTTCTATTCGCGTTTGAATTCAAATTGTCTTCATATCGTCGCAACGTCAACGCGCGTCTCGAGAGGCTCTGTTGGAGCATTGACGCATCAACATCGAACGGTGCTCTAGAAAGCATCTCCGTGCACGCTTGCGCGTCGTCCGGGACGTCGCTGTATTTGGCTACGTAACTCCCACTTTCATCAAAAGCGACTAAAAGAGCACTCGCAGCGAGACGCGCCGCCGCACTTTTCGTGACAAACTGAACGCCTTTCTGTTTGAGCGCGTTGAGATGTTGAACGGAAGTTCCTTCTTCATCTGCGTTGCTCTGTTCGATCGGAAGGTATAAAGAACCTTTTTGTGTGAGCGCTTCGTCGTTCGCTGGAGTTGTGGGAACATCGATTCGCTCCGCCGCCGTTGTTGGCGTTGATGTCGTTGTTGCATTGTGATCTAGCTTCCATCCAAACGCGCCATCAAAATCAAACTGACCGGTGTTAACGAGCTGAGAAACTGAACGTCGCAACGGCGAAACCACATCGTTTAGACCAAAATTTTCAACCACGGTCGATGCGAGCTCCATCGCGTGATCAATGCTATCTTTTTGTTTCAACGGAGAAAGGCCTCCGACTTGTTCAAATTCAGGCACGTCGTCCTCGTTATCAATAATTGATTTCAATCCCAAGCTATTCTCGTGACCATCTCTTTTACCGCGAGAATTTGTTAAACGTTCTAATGCTGCTAAAGGCATTCCCGCGAGTTCAAACGCTCGGGAAACGCTCGCGCTTTTAGTTTTCACCGCTTTCTCACACGCCACAAGGACGCGTGGATCAACAACTTTACGTCTTCTCGATGCTATATGCGTCAAGAGATCTAAAGCAGACGCCTTTAAAGCATGACTTTCTTTTTTAGTATCAGCGTTGGTGAAGGTCTCGCCTCCTCCTACAAGTCGCGAAAGCATTGCCACGCTTTTCACGCAATCGCCAGACATCCAATAAAACGCCGCGAGTCGCCATTTTGTATCGAACGAATCGATAGCATCATTTTTGTCTTCGAGAATCTCTTTGCGGATAAATTTGGACACTTCGCTCTCCACCGAATACGAACCATCCTTACCAATCACAGACGACGAGGAAGGACCCGTCGCGCATCTCAAAATAGCTATCGACAAGCTAACGTCATTCAAATGCTTCAAACAAATCTTTGCGGCGTCTTCGTATTGTCCAGCGAGCGCGAAAAACGTCGCAGAGAGCTCATATCGGTGCTTTGAAAGCAACGCGTACGCATTTTTCAACGCCGCTTCTTGGTGTCTCTTCTCGTTGAAATCCCGCGATAAAAACTCAAACAATTTTTGGTCCCGCTTCGCCTTGTATAATCCAGCTAATACTGACGTCCGACCTAAACATACGAAAAGCAACGCGCACGATTCCGGATCTTTCGTTTTTGCAAACGAGGCGCGCGCGGCTTTATCGAGGATAGTTTTCAAGGTAGTTTCGTTGCGAAGCCAAATAGGGACGCCGAGCATGCGCAAGTCCCGCCAAGCAATTTGGGAAGACGAAGACGTGTGAAGGATGGCGTCGATGACAGCGTCACCGGTTTCGCAATGCGCTGCCCAGAGTAACCCTTCTCCAGTTACATCAACATCGGCGTTATCGGTTCCTCTTTGTCGTCCAAAAGTCAACTCGCGAACGCGATGAAGTGCGTGTAAACGCCTCCCGGCTTGATCAACCGTCGCTTCGATACCTACATCACTATCTCTCAAAGCGTCGAGACATCCGAGAACTTCGATTGCTTCTTGCGAGCTCAGTCCAAGGTAATCCGCGTGACGAGAGAATACATCTGCGGCAATTTCTGCTTCGGTCGCACTGAACGAAACCGATGAACCCGGCGCAGTAGCCGTGCTCGTATACGTCGTCGTCGTGGACGCCGAATCATCTAAACTATTTGAATTTTGCCGAAACAACGAAGTAGATTCGGATGCTAAACTGTTTTGACGCGAGAGATTTTCCGGAGCAAACATATTTGGACTCGTTTTGTTGGTTGTAAAAGTACTGCTATTACTACCACCACCAAAACCTCCAAACGCGCTCAAATCAAATTCTGGAACGAGCGATGGCGTCGGTGCGCTGCTAAACGCTGACACTTTTGAAGCGCCTCTAGGGGAGATGACTTTTCCACGAGGCGTCGACGGCCGATCGTCGGCGTTTGAATTTTCTAGTTCCAATATTGATGAAATTGTGCTGCGCGCAGAGGATGTCAAGTCCGTGGGCATATCGATGTTGTTCACGTTTTCCAGGTGCGAGACAACCTTTCGAATCGCGGCTCTCGCGCGATGCGCCTTCCGGCGCACGATCCAATCGTGTAAGACTGCGGGATGGTAGCACGGTAACGGTGCAGAGATTTCCGCAATTTTACGCGCTAATGATTCGTGACCTTGCACTCCCAGAGATAGTATTTCACCATCGTCGAACGATACGATTATACTTGAACCGTTTGACTTCCACGCCGCTCGAGCGATTGGTTTTTCAAACGCGCGAGAATAAGCAACAGTCCATTCTCCGAGTTTTGAGTTCGGTGCCAGGACGAATACTTTCTGATTAACAGCGACTAAACAAGCCAGAGAACCACCACCGATATCTAACCATTCCGATGTAGGCGTTCCAGATCTCTCGAAACTGTCGCATGGAAAGGTTGCCACGCTCGTTAACTTACCGTCGAGCTCGCCAGAGGCGTCGAGCAATTCAATAGAATTCCCGGATACATCAACCACACATGCTCTCGAGCCGCACGTCGAAAGACTCACGACATTTTTCGAGGAACTGACATAGCCGAGCAAATCAAAAATTTGCACTTCAGCATCAAATCGCCAGAAGTTTGTCCGAGTGTTGCCGTCGAAGCATGCGATTATTGGGCCAGAAACTGTACTTTTGACAACATCGAATGTACCGCGAGGCGTCTTTGATGCTATAGACATCTCTTTACACTCGTAAAGAGTGATATCATTTCCACCCTGCCGAGCTTTGATTGAACAGACTTTGACGTTTCCAGAAATTCTCGGAGTGAGAATCAAAACATCGTCGTCACTTAACACGTTTAAACTGTCGTAATTCCAGAACGTACTTGAAGCATGACTCGGAAGCGATATCGAGATCATTTCTGAAACGTTCTCGTCTGTGAATGCGATGCGTGCGAGCGCCCCGTCTTCATCAACGCTACTATTCGAACGACGAAGAAGATATACCACGTTCTCATCTAAATTCGACCAGGCGAACGATTCTATATTTTCTATTGTCCCGCCTAAAGAAGTCCAGCTCGCGTTGCCGCTCGACAGCCAAAATTTCAATTTGCCGGAGACATCGAGCGTCCCGATTTTATCCGCCTTGGTATTTGAATCGATTTTCTTCAACGCGTGAGAATGTCCACTCGAAATAGACGTCGAAACTGAAGATGTGGACGTACCGCACGAACGTTCAATGCGTTCGCTGTCGTACGCGATCGCTTCTACGGCGACTCGATTTTGAGATTCAATCAGCGTACACTTCGCCATCACGGAAACGGGGATTTGGTTATAAAATGGCGCACCGAACATAGAAAAACGCCGTCGAACGCGAGTGGCTTTCGCTATTCTATTATTAATATCACCCCGGATGTTCGATAATAACCACGCCGTGGCAAAACCACTTGCATCGACGGTGAGAAGAAAATCTTCGTGCACGTCGAACGATACGAAAGCGTTTTTACCACCGCTTGTTGATTCGTCGTTCGTAACGCACACTTTTAGGGAGGATGTAGTCTTTGACGAAACGAGTTCACTGTTATTGTCGCCGTCGGCTTCGTCGCCGTTGGTGGTGCATCTAACGTTCCAAAAACGAACGCAATCGTCGGATGCTAACGTAGCAATTAACGCCCTAGAACGCGAGATATTTTTCTCCTCGTCGACTGCTTCGTCATCCTCCAATATGAGAAAGTCGAGCACGATGCTCCCTTTTGGGTGTGCAATTCTCGCACAAGCAGTACCGAAATACACGAACACGGTCTCCGCAGAACTCGACGCGATCACCGTGTCGCCACAACGTAACTTTGTCGCGTATTGATCATCTTTCAAAACGTCATACGTCAAATCCGACTTCCTTCCCATCCGTAAACTCTTCTGTTCATCTTCGTTCCAAATGTGTTCAACGCGCACGATGCATCGCTGAGATGTCGTTAAAAAACTCGCGTACGCAATCGCAATCTCATCGCAACGTTTATTCCACGCGATATCAGAAACTGTACCCCAATTTCCATTTTTATCGCGCTCGAGCGCAATCGACTCGGTTTCCACCCACGCGTCGTCGGGATGGGGTTCGTCCTCGCTCTCGTCCTCGGACGAGCTGAAACCGCCCTCTTTCTCCGCATCTTCCTCATCTCCATCCATTCGTGTCGACACTCGGTGATACGTCACTAAAGTAAAACCATCCGTAGCCGCAATCGCGTCTCCGTCTTTGTTTATCGCGCATTGAAGAAAAGTCTCCTTTCTGTCACCATCACCACCACAACTCACGAACGCTTTCGGACGCATCGTGACTCTCGACACGTTCTTCTTTCTGCATTGCCCACCAATCGACGACGCCGGCGCGACGACTCGAATAATCTCAAACGAAGTGGCATTTATCCCTCGAACGATGTATGCACATTTTTTTTTCTCGGCCTCCTTTAAACTCGCACGAAGAAAAGCGCCATCCAAGCGACGAGAACTATTCTTCGCCGCATCGTTGTTCGCATCATCAACGTTCCCGCCGGGTAAAGAGAAAAACGTCTCCATCTTTTCCTCCTCCATTTCGCGCGCGAAATGCGCGATTTATTTTTCACCACCCGAAGTCATTTTCGCCGTTCTTTCTTTTCTTCTCTCTTTCTCTCTCTCGCCCACTCTCAAAAGTACTCCTCCTCCGTCTGACTCTGTCTCAAACGATGACGAGATACACGAGAGAGATGCAACAGAATCTGTGTTTCTTCTCGCTCCGGTCTCTCTCTCTTTGCGAGAAAAAACGTGCGTGAATGAATTCCTGGAATTGAATCAAAACTCTCTTCTTTTGACGCGAGTTCGTTAAAATTTTAGTTTTTCAAATGCGAAAAACAAGCCAATTGCGTGTGTTTTTTGGTTTCTGCTCCTTTAAAAAAACCTCTCGTCGTCTGTCGTTTTCATCACACAGACTTTCGTCATTTGTTTCACAGCGTTCTTTGTTTTCGAGTAGTCTTTCTCTCTCGCTTTAAGAAGAAGTTAAAGAAGAAGAAGAAGACAAAAAAAGAATCTCTTATAATCGCCTGCTGTTCGAGTACTGCTGCGACTGCTCTTTTAGTATCACATCGTTTTCACCGGAAGAAGAATTCGCGAGTCGATTTTGTCCGATAAGATCTCATCCGGAAAATGTATACCACGTACCAAATCGCAGTTTTGCTCGCACTCTTATTCATAAGCAGCGGGACAAAAGGAGCGCTCGCGCAAACCAACGATGACTCCAGCGGCGACGCCGTGGCGCCGTTTTTTGGTTTCATGGGCGCCGCGAGCGCGTTGGTGTTTGCAAACATAGGCGCGGCGTACGGGACGGCCAAGTCGGGCGTTGGGATCGCGAGCATGGGGGTGATGCGACCAGAGCTCGTGATGAAATCCGTCATCGCGCCAGTCATGGCGGGCGTTCTCGGCATTTACGGTTTGATCATCGCCGTCATCATCTCCACGAACATCACTCCGACTGGGTACACGTTGTTTCAAGGGTACGCGCACTTGTCCTCCGGCTTAGCGTGCGGCTTGTCTGGCTTAGCCGCGGGGATGGCGATTGGTATTATCGGCGACGCCGGGGTGAGAGCGAACGCGCAGCAACCGAAATTGTTCGTCGGTATGGTTTTGATGTTGATTTTTTGCGAAGCGTTGGCTTTGTACGGTTTAATTATTGGGATTATTTTGTCCACTGCTGGAGCAGCAACGGGCGGGGCGGCGTAATAAAGGAGAGACGGAGAGACGCTCAAACAAACAAAGAGAAACATACACGTAGAAGTTTAATATACATCGGTGACTTATAATTTTATATACATAAAAAATAGGTGGACGAACGACTTCCGGAGCACATCGAAGCTGTGGTAAAGAAAGGCGCGACGATGGTTGTTTTGCACGATCCAAAATCATCTCTTTCTGCGAGAGAGTTTTTTAACTTTGTGCGCGAAAGGAAAAACGTTTCATTTCCTAACAGCACCCGGGCTCGGCTTTCAACAACATCGGCGTATCGTCCCTGAGCCCGGCCCGGGTTTTGAAACCATCGCATCCCTGCGCTCCAAAGCACCCGTATCCTTTCTCGTGCTCTTCTAATCTCACGTACTGACACGCGAGCTCCCCGTGTTTACCTCTCGTCACCACGCTCGGCCCGATCATCTCGCACGAAAACATCGTACAAAACGACCACGGTAACGGTATCCCGAGCCAACACCAGATGGTCCATAAACACGAATCCGATCCGCAACACGGCACGTTATACACGCACACCGGACACACGGCACAACACATGTCGCAAAACCTATTTTGCCCGCTCGATCGGCATCGATACATGCCTCCGTACGGTCGCATGTTCCTTATCGGTGTCTTGAAACTTTCGCAGTTTTGTATCGCCTCGCCGAGTTTGATTTTCTCGTCGTCGACCCCGGTTTTTGGAGATTTGTGTGAGTACACCGGTTCCATTCGCGTGTCGTTTCCGTCTTTTGATTGTTGCGCACCCCCACTCCCGTGGTAGTACGCGTACGTGTTTTTGTCGATGTAACTGTCTGACATTTTTAAACAACAACGCGCGTGTATATGTGATGGTGCGTGCGGGAGTAGTATTATTACTATGGAGCACACGAGCAAGGTTGCCTCCAGGAATATTCACTTTCCGAACGAAAATCGCGACCGAGGGAACGTTCACAAACAACCAACCAATTAATTCACCAAAAAATTCAAAAATCCATCTCTCTCGTACTCCCTTGATAATATCTGTTGAATACTCGTTACACGAAACTATGAGCAGCAGCAGCAGCAGCAGCAGCGAA
>Ga0255758_10003370_pt1 | contig 14168 bp, 16 predicted proteins | sample 011ome_24_FD_179958 | JGI IMG/M metagenome (GOLD analysis project Ga0255758, IMG submission 179958) | Coastal salt marsh microbial communities from the Groves Creek Marsh, Skidaway Island, Georgia - 011513CT metaG (version 2) | ecosystem: Environmental > Aquatic > Marine > Intertidal zone >...
AACGCATCAACGCCAGTGACGAATTGCGAATAGGCCATTATGGCGGGTCTCAAAACTTAACATTTCACACTGTAAACGCAGAACGGATGCGTATCGACAATTCAGGCCGTGTTACGATGCCGTATCAAACTAGCTTTAGGGCTACAGGCAATAACTCAACTTACACAACAACATCACCAATTCCCTTTCCTAGCGTAAAGCATAATATTGGTTCGCATTTTTCAACAGGCACAAATAGGTTTACAGCCCCAATAGCGGGAATCTATGCGCTTCACGCTCATATTGGTTTTGTTTACTCAAATGGTAGTAATTTATGGGCACAAGTAGAAATAAGGAGGAATGGTAGCCAAGTCGCATATTCATATGCTCAAGCGCAAGCGGTCGCCCATTATTCACCTTGTTCGGTTAGTGCATTAGTTGAGTTAAATGCAAATGATTATATAGAGGTGCTATTCCAAGGGAACGGTACTCAATACTACGGCGGTTCTAATGAGTGCCAGTTTTCTGGACACTTAGTAAGCTAATTTAACGGAGTAAAAACAATGACACAAACAATACAAATCGAACTGACAGACACCCAGTATAAGGGTCTAGAATACGTTGCATTGTCTCCGCAAGAGTGGGCTGAGAACGCAGTAACTAATCGTGCAAGAATTGCTAATGATGAAATCGTGCAGCTAACAGTCCAGCATTGTCTCGACAACGGCCTCCAAGTACCAGCAACAAGAGAAGCTATAGTTGCTTTTGCCTTCGACAATGATGTTGTAAAGACCGCAGCAGTGCGACAAGCAGAGGTTGAAGCACAGGCTGTTGAACTAGCTGGGGGTGCTGAATGACTAAAGCAAGAGATATTGCAAATCTAGTTGATGCTAATGGAGATATTGTTGCAGGGGCGTTAGATAATGTTCCTGCGGGTGATGTAGTAAATGATACTACCCCGCAGCTTGGCGGTGACCTTGATGTTAATGGCAATGCTATTACCGGAAGCACAGTATCTATTAACGGCTCAACTGGTGAGTTTATGATTACTGCTACCGAAAATGGCCCAGTAGCATTGCGTTATGATAACAACCTAAAGCTAACAACAAAGTCTGATGGTGTAGACATTACAGGTGAATTGCAAGCTGATAGTTTAGACATTGATGGTGATGGTGATATTACTGGAAACTTAACACTAGGCGGTAATTTAAATTTAGGCGACAACGACAAAGCCATCTTTGGTGCTGGGTCTGACTTGCAGATTTACCACGATGGGGCTGACAGTTACTTAACAGAAAGTGCAACTGGGTCGCTTTATATTGGCGCAGATAGCACTATAGCATTGACCGATGCTGCTGTTACTCAGAACAAAGCGCAGTTCATTACCGGTGGTGCAGTCAACCTATTTCATAACAACGCTCTAAAACTCGCCACCAGCGCAACTGGCGTATCTGTAACAGGGACACTGGCTGCAACGGCGGTGACAGGGGATGGTTCTGGACTAACAAATGTTGCAGGGCCATCAAACCTAAGTTCAAGTTTTGTGACAACTACTAATAGTGGTGGTACAGCCGCTGACTTTATTTCAAGCACTGGCACAACTATGGTTGTGAGAAGAACATATAATAACTCTGGCAATTTCATATCATTTATAGCTAGTGCTGGTCAGTGTGGAAGAATTTATACAAATGGAGATTCGTACACTGCTTACGCTACATCATCAGATTACCGTTTAAAAAATAATATCACATCAAATTGGGAAGGTACTGCAAAGCTAAAACAACTTAACCCTGTTAGGTTTAATTTTAACACTCAACCTAATGAAACCATCAGTGGGTTTTTAGCGCATGAGGTTCAAGAAGTTGTGCCGGATGCTGTAATTGGTGAAAAAGACGCAGTGGATTCAGATGGAAACCCTGCTTATCAATCAATAGATCATTCTAGATTAGTACCATTGTTAGTAAAAACTGTTCAAGAATTAGAAGCGCGTATTGCAGTATTAGAGGCTGGCTGATGAACCTAGAACAGTCAATCACCCCAGAACTTCGTGTTGCTATGGAATTAGAAGCACACGAAAAAGAATGCGCTATTCGTTATGCTAACGTTGAAAATCAATTATCGATGTTAGATAAACGTATGTGGAGGCTTGAAGCAATGATAATGGGTTCAACCATAGTAATGGTTGGACTAGCGGCTTCATTACTAATGAAGTTATGATACACGCCTTTTTATTAATGGCGTACTTGGGAACTGGCGATAGTAGAACACTTATCAGTAACGATATGTACTTTTACTCTATTGATAGGTGTAACTACTTCGCTTCCCAACTAGCTAAACGATATGGTAACTATGTCAGTAGTCAGTTTACTGATCCTAAAGACAGAGTTACGGTATACTGTATTCCTAAACGGGTTGACCCCAGGAGTGTAAAAGTGTACTAATGATAGCAGAAACACTAGCAGGAATTGCGCTTGTTAAAAGTGCCGTAGATGGCATTAAGAGCGCGATCAATACCGCAAATGATATTAGTGATATTGCAGGACACATTGATAACCTCTTTGCTGGTGAGAAACAAGTACAACAAACTAGAAACAAAAAAGCATCTGCTTCAGGGCTAAGTGATCAATTCGGAGTTGATAACGTAGCTAGAGAAGTAATAGATGCTCGTATTGCTAAAGAAAAAATGCAGGAAATAGCTACTATGGTAGATATGCGGTTTGGTCCTGGTACCTGGAAAGGTATTGTGGATGAACGAGCAAGACGCATTCAAGAAGCTAAGGAAGCTGCAGCTAAAGCCCGTAAAGAAGCGTTGCAAAGACAATCTGAAATGATTGAAACTATACAACAAGTAGCGCTAATAGGAACAGTTATTGTTGCTACAATAGGATTATTTATTTTCTTATTTACGGTGGTACTCTAAATGACAGTAGAAACTTTTCTTAAGTGGAAAATACTTCCACGTCTTATGATGCTTGCATCAACAATAATGTCTTGGCGTTGTGCTGAGTGGTTCATGCTATTAGATAATCCAACTGGTGCTCAATCAGCTTTCGTATCTGTAGTTATGGGAGTTATGACAGGTGTCTTTGGAATTTGGATGGGACACGAACATAAGAGTTAATTATGTTTGAAGCACTAGTATTAGCGTGTCTTATCTCAAACCCTAATGAATGTTATGAGTTTGTAGATACAAGAGGACCGTATATAACTCGTAGTAGTTGTATTAAAAGAACAGAAGAAATGAGAGACTCAATCTTAACTATGCCTGATTTTAATCCACAGGCATTTAAATGTAGGCTATCAGAAGGAGGCACTGGTATATGATACAAGCTTTAATTGGTCCAGTAACAGGACTACTAGATAAGTTTATTCCTGATGCAGATGAAAAGGCTAGGATTGCTCATGAGCTAGCTACTATGGGTGAACGACACGCTCAAGAGTTAGCTAAAGGACAACTAGAAATAAACAAAGCAGAAGCGGCTAGCCGTAATATGTTTGTAGCGGGTTGGAGACCTTTTATCGGGTGGACATGTGGCATTGCACTATTTTGGCACTTCGTAGGTTTACCTATAACCCTATTCTTTGTTAGTTGGTTTGCTGTAGAAATTCCTACTTTGCCTGAATTTGAAATGGAAACACTTATGACTGTACTTATGGGTATGCTTGGTCTTGGTGGACTTAGAACATTTGAAAAGGTTAAGGGAAAAGCTAAATGAATATAGAGCAGCTTAGAGAGGAACTTAAGATCGATGAAGGATGTAAGTATGAAATCTACTTGGATCACCTTAACCTCCCTACTTTCGGTATTGGTCATCTTATTCTCGATAGCGATCCTGAGTATGGACAAGCACCTGGCACACCTGTCTCAGAAGACAGAGTTAATGAGTGTTTCGTTAAAGATGTTGAAACCGTGTTATCGGAGTGTTCACGCCTATACTCCAACTTTAGCGTATTGCCTGAAGAAGTCCAGCTAATTATTGCCAATATGATGTTTAACATGGGGTATCCTCGGCTAAGCAAGTTCAAAGGTATGAAGGCAGCGGTAGATGTCGGTGATTGGCATCGAGCTGCAGTAGAGATGGTTGATAGTAGATGGTATCAGCAAGTAACTAACAGAGCAGAAAGACTTGTCGCCCGTATGCGTAGTGTAAAAAACGCCCTATAAGGGGAAAAACGTTCACTATAAATATAGGATGATATCACATGAGAAACACAGAGTATGTAGGCCCATCAATGCCTATTTCAGAAGAAATTGATCGCATGAAGTACCGACTAGAAGGTGAAACCTTCGATGGGAAAGTAAAACGAATAGCAAAGGCACTCAGCGATGGCATTGAGCATCAATATAAACTAGAAGATATCCTTGGTAACATGAGGTTCCTTCCAGCGGGTCGCGTACAAAATGCAATGGGTAGTCCTCGGATTACTACTGCTTATAACTGTTTTGTTAGTGGTATTATCGATGACTCGATGGATAGCATTATGCTACGAGCTACACAGGCAGCAGAAACTATGCGCCGTGGTGGTGGTATTGGGTATGACTTTAGTCGTATTAGACCTCGTGGTGATCTTATTAAATCGCTTGAGTCACAGTCAAGTGGTCCTGTTTCTTTTATGGGTATCTATGACGCTATCTGTCAAACAATTGCTAGTAGTGGACACCGCAGAGGCGCACAGATGGGCGTTCTTCGGGTGGATCATCCTGACATCTACGACTTTATTCGTGCTAAAAGAAATAGCGATAAGCTAACAGGCTTTAATATTTCTGTAGGTATTACAGATAAGTTTATGGTGTGTCTAGAAGAAGGTAGTTTATTCCCATTAGAGTTTGAAGGTCGAGTCTATAACATGATTGATCCTGTAGAACTGTGGGATGAGATTATGCAATCTACTTGGGATTGGGCAGAGCCTGGAGTATTGTTCTTAGATCGTATTAATGAAATGAACAATCTCTACTATTGCGAAAAGATTGAAGCAACTAATCCTTGTGGTGAACAACCACTACCACCGTTTGGTGCTTGTCTACTTGGTTCATTTAACCTTACTAAGTATGTAAATGAAGTAAACGGATTTGATTATCCTCAGTTTGAAGCTGATATTCACGAAGTAGTTCGTGCAATGGATAACGTTATTGATCGTACTATTTACCCACTTAAGGAACAAGAAGATGAAGCAAGAAATAAACGACGGATGGGATTGGGAGTTACTGGTCTCGCAAACGCAGGGGAAATGCTTGGATTCGAATACGGTTCAGCTGATTTCCTTACTTGGATGGCTACCGTCTTCGAGACGCTTCGAGACGAAACCTATAGAACTTCAGCTGAACTTGCAGGAGAGAAGGGAACGTTCCCGCTGTATAACGCAGAAAAACATCTAGCAGGTAAATTTATTCAAACACTGAGTGAAGACGTTATTAATCTTATTGAAAAGAACGGTATTCGTAATAGCCACCTTACTTCAATTGCACCTACAGGAACTATTAGTCTCTGTGCAGATAACGTAAGTGGTGGTATTGAGCCAGTGTTTAGTCATTATTATGACAGAACTATTCAAACCTTTAATGGTCCAATTGTTGAGCGTGTAGAAGATTATGCCTACTCCAAAGGAGTTGAGGGTAAGTCTGCTAATGATATTAGTGTACAAGATCACCTCGAAGTCCTACTCATGGCACAAAAATACATTGACTCAGCGTGTTCTAAAACGTGTAACGTGGGAGACGATGTATCGTATGATGAGTTCAAACAAGTCTATGTTGATGCCTGGAAAGGCGGGGCGAAGGGATGCACAACGTTCAGACTTAGTGGTAAAAGGTTCGGGATCTTTAATCAAGAAACCTTGGAAGAAGAAGAGACGATACATGGCGAAACTCAGAAAATGGCTACAGAAGAAGGAAAGGTTGAAGCTTGCTTTATCGACCCGCTTACTGGCCAAAAAGAGTGCTCTTAATAATTATTTAACGGAGGAGTAAATGGCAGAAGAAATTATTTCTGTTGTGGACGTAGCATCACAAGGGGTTGTCAAAGATACTCCTCCTGTCGCTCTTGCACCGAATATCTTTACTGATGTTCGTAATGTAAGATTTAAAGATGGCGCAATTAGAAAGATAACTGGTGAGCTATTAATTAATGATATTACTAGTGATATTACTACACCTGGAGAAACCTTTGGACAAACAAGGTATTTTGCAGTATGGGAGAATCCTAATGTAACACCGCTTGGTTGTTATTATATTTGGGTAGTTGACTATGTAAGAAACGGTATTACTGTTGGTCAAAAGATTTATATTCAAGATCATATTGGTAATAAGCGAGACATTACTCCATCAACCCTAACTGATGGATTTTCTTTCACGAAGTCAGGCTGGCAACATACTTTCTTCACAGGTGGTTTTGCTTTCATTATTAATAATGGAATTGAAAAACCTCACTACATACTAGATACTGCTGGTAATACAGATATTAACAATATTGTATTAGCAGAGCTTCCAGGCTGGGATAGCTATAACGTTGTTCAAACTGTATTTAATGATACGTTTAGTGCTGGTGATACTTCTATATTTGATCTAGGTCAAAAGGTAGACTTTACAACTAACTTTATTACAGTTACAGGAACTAATAACAAGACTGTTTCAGCAGGTAATCCTGCAGGTACAGGTACTCCAAATACAATTAACTTTGTTCCTGGAACTTTACCTGCTTCTCCAACTGTTAACACTAATAATAGCTTTAATATCTATACAGATACTGCAACTAACACAACAGTGCTTGTTGTTAATGGATTAACTGTTGGTGATACTGTAAACATTCAGATTGACTCTAGAAATCCTGTTACAGTAAGATGTGGTATTATTGAATCATTTGGAAACCTGTTAGTAGCAGGAGACCTTACTGAAATTGATTCAGTTGATCCTACTAAAATTATTCGTAGACTATCTGGTGTTGTTAGGACTTCAGATGTAGCAGCTCCAGGCGCAGTTCCAAATAACTGGAATCCGTTTAGTGCTGGGGTAAGTACAGCAGATGAATTTACATTGTCTGAAACTAATACTATTGAAGAAATGAAATCTCTTCAAGGTAATATGTATATCTACAGTACAGATAGTATTCACGTCATGCGACTTACTGGTCGTCTTGATGCGCCTGTAGCATTCCAACCAGTGACAGATCAATACGGCTGTTTATCTACAGGTGGCGTTGTTGAGTTTGACGGTAGACATTTAGTTGTTGGCAATAACGATGTTTATGTATTTACAGGTAATGCTGGAAACATTCAATCACTTGCAGGTTCAAAGATAAGAGAATATTTTTATGACAATTTAAATCCAATTCATGAAAAACAACTCTTTACGCTATTGAATCATTATGAAAACGAAGTTTGGATTTGTTATCCTACACTTAATTCTACTGGTGGTGAGTGTGATGAAGCCTTAATCTATAACTATCGTGATAAGACTTGGACTATTAGAGACTTGATTGCAGTAGCTTCAGGTGATCTTGGACCAATTAAAGGTGGTGGGATTCCAATTGCTACCTTTGCAGTAACTAATGATTCTGGTAATGCTGGTTATACAAATACTGGTAAGCGAGAAGTACAAACAGTAACAATTAATGGGGATACACCACGAGTTACTAATGGAACTAAAGCAGTTAAAACAGTAACAGTTTCTTCTTTTACTAATTTTACAACTGATGTTAGAGAAATTGTTGATCTTACTATTACAGGTGACTCTGGACCTAATACTGTTAACTCAGAAAGCACTCTTGAATTCCCAGCTGGAACAAGTTTTACTTATGATCGCTCACAAACTAACCATCTTGATGGTGGTGCAAGTGCAGTAATTAATGGTGATGCATCAATTGGTAGTGTTAGCTTTCCTGCAATCTCTATTTTAGGAACAAGTTACGCAGACGGTGCAACTATTACAATTGATCAATTTGTTGATGCAATTAAAGACTATGTAAATAATAACTTTGCATTAGCAGACTTTACAGCTTCGGCAGCAGCTAATGTGCTTACATTAACTTCAGATGTTCCCGGACCTCGTTCTTTCAGTGCTTCCACTTTTACAATTTCAGGTGGTGCAACAAGTAATTTAACCATTACACCAACCGTAACTGGTGTAGGTGTTTATGGTATTACTGCAGCATTAAGTCCAGCAATATCAATGACTATTACGGCACCAGCCGTTGCAGGTGTTCATGCAGCAATTAATGAAACAATTACTATTGGAAAAAATCTTACAAGTCAAACGGCGCTTAGAAATGATATCGTTACTAAACTCTCTGCTCTTGCTGTCTTTAACGGTAGTGCTAGTGCTATTTATGGTGTTAGTGCTAATGGAAACAATATAAGATTTACTTCTGTATTGGGTGGCAATAATAGCGCTTTAACTATTTCATTTGATACACAGTATAGCGGAACTACATACCCTGAAATTACATTTGGTGGAAACTTAACTGATGTAGTTACAGTAGTTACTACGGGTGTTAATAATAACATTCCAATTCCAGTAATGACAGTTACTTTTCCAGATGGAACAACCGACAGTACTATTTTAGACGGTACGCAAACACAAGCTACAGTAGTAACTGCGTTAAGTACGTTAATAAATAATAATGCTGGTTGGAGTACAACAACAGGTGTAGGTCTAGTAACTGCAACTGCGGCTGCAGTAGGTATTATTGCAAATAACTTTAGTGTAGCAATTACAAGTACTGGTACATTACCTGCTGGTTTCAGTAGTAGTAATTTTACTGGTGCTCAAACTACAGCGGGTGTAGCGGCTCAAGGCACTACAGATCGAGTAACTTTAACTCCACCGCTAGGAAGCCCTATTACAGTTAACTTTGATAATACAACGAATTATCCTGCGTATGATCCAGGCACCCAAAATACAGCAGAAGTTACAGCAGCTGAAATTGCAGAAGCATTAGAAACTGCATGGACAGATACTACTTACTTTACAGTAAGTCGTTCAGGCGCAGCATTAACTTTTACTAGTGTTGATAGAGCAGCTATCACAGGTAGCTTTGCTTACACAGTGGTAAATGGTACAACAAGAACAGGTACGTTAGTTAGTCCACTTATAACAAACTCTACAGGCAGTGATATTACTATTGTAGATGGTATTGATCCTGAGTTTGCTAAACTAACACGAGTTACTATTACAATTAACGCAATTGGTGGTAATACAGTAGTATTTGATAGGCATTATGGAGAAGGACCAGGTCGTATTCTCGATCCTAATTTTGTTCCAGCGGCTAACGATGATACTTACGGTGATACTGCAGCAACTTCAAACGCAGATTATTTAAACCTTTATTATGATCCTGATAAAGATCTTAATAGAACTAATACTGCAGAACAAGCTAAAGACAATGGCGTTGTTTCAACTATGCAAAGTGCATTGTTGGCAGCACTTGCTGCTATTAATACAAATAGCGCATTAATTGTAACACCTGATAACGCTTCTACACCAACAACAATTGATATTTCACCTAGTCAGTTTAGTTCAACTGCTAACTATGTAACTGCATTATCGCCTGTTACTGAAGTAATACCTTCTACGGTAGCACCGGATACTACAGGATTACTAGCAGTAGCTGAAGGCGTTACAGTAGCTACAACCACACCTACTTTTGATACTACAGGAAGTAATATTAGTACTACTTTTGATATCTTAAGACCGTGGAGTGACTTGCAAACTAACCCAAATAAATCATACCCTATCTTTATTGAAAGTGGTTATTCTTCTGGTACTCTCTTTAATCGAATTAGAGCAGCAGACTTAGGATATGACTTTGATGGAACACCCTACATCTCTTATTTTGAAAGACAACAACTATCAATAACACCAAACTTTGATACTGAAACAGTAAGCAGTATGGCGTTATGGGCTGATGGTGGTTCTCAACTTACAGTTGGAGGGGTACTACAACCTGCAACTCTACAGTTAAGAGTACGGGCAACTAACTATCCTGGCGAAGATTCTTATCTAACTACAGAAGAAGATAACACTCAGGTAGATGCTAGGCGTAATAAATTACTAGTAAATGATTTTATAGTTGGAAGCAATTATAAATCAGACGTTAGAATTACTGGTCGATTTATAAACTATAGGATTGATGATGCTGTAGCAAGTACTGCTGCAGGTTACACCGCTACAAATGATCGTGGTTGGAATATCTCAGGTTTACAAATTGGAATTCTGAAAGGAGGCATTAACTAATGGCTATTCAGAATCCTCCAATTACAAATGATGATACTCTTAACTTTATATTACTTGAAATGGTAAATCAAGTTAATGAGCTTGAACAGAAAAACTTAAAGTTGCTAGCGGATATTGAAGCCGCTAGTGACTTTGCTGACTTGAAAGTAAGGATACAAAGATGATAAAAAAGATTGGGGACAATGAAGTATTAGCAGCAATTAAACTAATGGATAAGAGTACAGACAATAAAGACTACGGCTATGAACGTAATGAAGCTGTCTGGATACGATTTTTTATTTCATTAGTAGAAAAACAAAACAAAGAAGACCCTCATGTGCTTGTTATCGGTGATTATGATGATAATGGTACACTACGGGGTTTTCTTACTGCTGCTACCTTCAATAATTATTACACACAAGAGTATGTGATGGATGTAAAAGACTGTATTGTGGATCATGACCGCAAGAATAATGCTTTTGTTGTCTATCGTTTATTTGATGCCATGATCGATCATGTTAAAAAACATGGTGGTAGATATTGGCGAGCCGACTCTATCCGTAGTGAGCAAGAAGCTATGGACTATGGTCGTTTCTTGCAACATCGCTATAATGCGAGATTACACGTTTCGTTAAGAGGCGAAGTATAGGAGAAATAAATGTTTGAAGATTCAAACCCCAATCTGGGAATGTTTGATATGCGAGTGGAATTACCGGAGGACGCTCCTAAGACTCTGCATCGTACATTAAATAAAAGTATTTGTAACGGCGGTGGCGGTGGTAGCTCAACTACCGTATCTGGTATTGATGCTGAATTTAAACCTGACATTCAACAAGGACTTGGCATTGCTAGGAACCTTTTAACAACCCAAACAACAACCCCAGGCTCTGTCGTTGAGGGTATGGATCCATATCAGACGCAAGCTATTTCTGAACAAGCTCGTTTAGCGCAGGATCAAATTGCAGGTACTGGTATTTATGATACTCGTGCTGCAGAACAAGGTTCACTGTTAGGGCTTGCAGGTTCTAATGTAATGCAATCTGCTATGGGTAATACTCTTGGTTCTGCTCGTGGTCAAAAAGCTTTAGCTTCTGCTCTTGCGGGTCGTGCAGGTGAATATCAAAAGGCTCGTCAGGAAATGGCAGGCAAGGGTGTAGAAGAATTAGGTTTAGCTGGTACTTCATTACAGAAACAAAAACAAGCAGAACTAGAAGAAAAAGATATTGCGCTTGATCGTTTCTTTGGCAGGCTTACTGGCGTTGCGCCTAGAACAACTACCACTACCGGAGGAGGTAAGTAATTATGCCTATGATCGGTATTGCTCTTTCAGATGAAGAGCGACTAAAGAGATTAAGAGGCGCACCACTTAGCCCTATGCCAACTCCAGCACCACAACCTATTAAAAGAGAGAAAGGTGCGGGTGAGCAAATGATGGACATTGCTAGTGAAAAGGCAATGACTAAGGCATCAGATACTTTTATTGAACCTATGATAGACAAAGGTATTAGTAAGGGAGTAGAGCTTGCTGGAGCAGGTGCAGATAAAATTGCTGGTGCATTTAAACTTGCGCCTACAAAAGCCGCTGCACAAAAAGCAGCGCTGAGTATGGGTCCAGGCGGTGTTGGTGGCGGTGTTGCTGCAGGTACTAGCGCATTAACACCCACAGCAGCTGCGGTTGCGCCAGGAACAGCCGGAACAGGTTTGTCTTCACTCGGTAGCTTATTTGGGATGGGTGGTTCAGGCGCTGCAACTGCAGGTGCGGGCGCAGCCGGTACAGGCACAATGGCAGCAATGATGGCTAGCCCACTTGCACCTATTGCTTTGGGTTTACTTGCTGGTAAAGCATTTAAATTGTTTAGTGAAGGCGGTAAAGTAGGTCCATTGTATTCTGCTGAAGGAGAGAAAGTAGACGCTGCTCAAACTGTATTAGATAATATCCTTAAACAACAAAAGAAAAAGAAAGCTAATAAAGATAAAGCCTTTTTTGATATGTTAGCAGGATCAGAAGCAATAGACTATAAAGCTAATGGTGGAATGACAGGGTTTCGCTCAGCTAATCCTAATGCACAACCAGCCTATGCAACTGGCTTTAGGCGTATGCCTACTGCCCTTGCACCTATAGCTCCTGGTCGTCAACAAACTAAAAACTTTGCTATTGCTATTCCTACCTATAATCCTTATGTAGCACCTTCAGCTGCACCGCTTGTTAGTTCATCTAATGATGATAATGGTGGAGATACTGTTGAAGGGACACCGCATTATCAAGTGGGAAATACTGGAGAGTTTACTACAACTGGGTACTCTAGTAAAAGTCAACAACATAAATCATGGACTGGCGGACCGCATCAAGATAGTAACCCTGACAGTTCTCCGTCAAGCGGTTGTTTTTTAACTACAGCAATTGTTAATCGTCGCAATGAAGCAGACGATGGTATAACGTTAACTAAGCTAAGAGCCTTTAGAGACTCTTTTATGGGTGGAAAAGAATCAGATGATTTAAAAGAATATTATTTAATTGCACCTATTATTGTATCTAAGATACCACAAGATCATTCAGATTGGGATTGGATTGAATCTCAAATTGATTTAGCTGTTAGTAAAATTGATAACGATGATAATATTTCTGCATATAATATTTATAAGTCTATGGTTTTAAAATTAAAAGAAAATTGGTTGGAGGAATAATTAATGGCTTCCACCCTAAATAGATTTTTTAGTAACCTAGGTTATAATATTAAAAAAGAAGAAGGCGAACAAATCGGTGGACAGATTGATAGTGCAATTGAAAAAATATTTAGTACTTTTAAACCACAAAATGAAGTAGAGGCTTATAATTTAGTAAATACAGCATTAAAACTAGCAGGACAAGGCGCATTACCTGGTGCAAACTTAGTTGGTATTTTAAACTTAGCTGACCCCTATATTAAAAGTGCAATTGAAGATAAATTTAATGTATTTGAAGGGCCAACTGGTGAGCCAACTATGCCATCGCTAACTACGGGTGGCAATAGACCTACTAGTAACGGGGTATTATCACCTACTGAAGTAAAAGCAGTTTATGGTTATGGTGATACAAATACAACACAGGGAAAAGCCCCCGATCCAGCATACTCTAATGTTACCGCAATGACAAATATCGGAATGTCTGATGAAGACATTGCGGCAGAGGTTAAAGCAGCAGGTGGCAACCCCTATGGAGTTGATTTCGCATTAGCACAAGCACTAGCTAATGAAATTGGTGATTATTATTTCGATGATACTATGCCAACATCAAGTGCACCTACTCCTTATGCTTCAATTACTGCTACACCTTCTGCTCCGCTTGCAGTTAGTGGAAATCCGCTTTTAGATGCTTCAGCTATTCCGTCAAGACCATTAACTGTTGATGAAATGATCAGTAAAGTTGATAACCTTACTTCAATTCAAGATGATATTAACGCAGCAGAAGCAGGGAGTGTACCTGTTGGTGTACTAGATACTGCTTACTTCGATGATGAGTTAACAGTTAATCCAGTAACGAATATAACTACTGAAGACTTGGGAATACCAAATGTTATGTCAATAGACCTTAGCCCTGTATTTGGTGGTGGTAATAATGATGATCCGGGGCATAGCGCACCGTCAGGTGGTTACAAGAGTTATTCAGGCGAAGATGTAGAAGCATCTTATTCAGTTCCTGATTCAAAACCATCTGGACAAAGTTCAGGTAATTGGAATACAACAGCAAGACAAGTTAGTACAGCACCAACTTACGGAAGTGATCCTAGTAGCGATAGTGGAAATGGAGGCAAATAATGAAACTAAAAAGTTTTAGTAATAAAGACCGTTATGGTAATATGTTCTCCATTGAGTTCTTCGAGCCAGATACAACCATCCCAATGATGATGATGATTCCTGATATGCCTGATGGCTATAACGGAGCAGACACTAGCAGTCATCCTGGTGGACCTAAAGGAACTGATACAGTCCCTGCATGGTTAAC
>Ga0255758_10003393_pt1 | contig 14113 bp, 5 predicted proteins | sample 011ome_24_FD_179958 | JGI IMG/M metagenome (GOLD analysis project Ga0255758, IMG submission 179958) | Coastal salt marsh microbial communities from the Groves Creek Marsh, Skidaway Island, Georgia - 011513CT metaG (version 2) | ecosystem: Environmental > Aquatic > Marine > Intertidal zone > Salt...
TCATCATCATCGGACTCTCTCTCTCTCTCGCCGCTCACGACACGCAGACACAGACGCACACGAAAAGAAGAAACCAAAAATCACATCGTTCAATCTCTTTTACATGTAAAACTGCGCGTAAAAGAGACAAAACGCGTTCGCGCGCGTCCTCTTCTTCTTCTTTTCGCGTCGTTTCAAACGACAAAGCGCGAATTTGATGAGATTGCTTTTTTTTGAGCGGCTGTGAGACGACGACTCTGAGGCGACGCTTTTTTGTTGCGTGTCGTTTGCTCTTCTTTGCCACGACGCGCGCGAGAGAGAGAGACAGACAGACAGACAGAGAGAAAGACACGTCTTCATCTTCTTCCGCGACGACGAGATGCGTTTCGTGTCTTCTCAAAACGCCCGGGGTTAAAAAGAGCATCGTCATCCAAAAGATGACGACGAGAAAAAGATGATCGAGAGACACGACGGCAAAAGACTTCCCCGATGGAATATAATTATCCATCTCGCGTTCGTGGCAAAAAGAGATCGAGAGACAGAGAGACAGAAGAGTCGTACTCTCGTCACAAAAAGAGAACTCTTCATTCGTACCTTGTATTCGCGGGCGCCAGTCGTCTCGATGACGCACATTTCAGTTGGTTTAGAAGCCATTTTGTGTGTGTTTAGATGTGTGTAGGTGTGTGTAAGGTGTGCGTTGCGGTAAAAGTAAGGACAAGTGTGGGACGCTTTGCAGCCGTTGATTTTTGCATTGATACCCTAAATATTTTTCGTAGTTGCTCTCGTAAAAATTAAAACTCTTCCGTTGTAAATATAAATAACGCTCGTATCCTTCTCTCTGTATTCCTTCTTTCTCCCGACGTAATAATAATAATAATAATAATATATAATATATGATGTGTTCTGTGTTCAGTTTTGTTCTTGTTCTTGTTGTCTTGTTGTCTTGTTCTTCTTCTGTTGTTGTTACGTTTAAGCTATGTCGACGCCGATGGCGGAGCGCACGTTTTGAACCGTCAAATGTCGGCAATAGTTTGGACTTCCTTCCCCCCATTGCATGGCACCGTTCAACCCGTGACCTTTGACGAGGATGTTCTCGACGCTAAACTCGCAGTGCGAGTTAAAGTTTGGTTCGTTTTTGTCCACGCCCAAGGTGGGAACTTCGCCCATGCACCCGTGGTAACTCTGGTCGCCGCCGACGCCGTTCCAAACGTCGGAGAGTAAAGTCCACTCGCAGTTGGCGCCTTCGGCGCAGCCACCGGAACCGTAAATGTTCAATTGCGTTTGGTTCGGGTCTTCGTTGCACCAGCAGGCGTACTCTTTGTCCGGCCCGCGTTCGCCAAATTCGCAATCTTTGCAGTCTTTATATTTCGGTTTGAAACATTCGCCGCCGTTGGCTTCCGCCTCGGACGCTTTGCAAGTGGTCACGGTGATGATTCCGGCGTCGTCTTTACGAATAGTCGTGTGTCCCCAGGCTTCGTCGATGTTGTACGGATCGAGTTCGACTTCGTGGCCTCCGCCGGCGAAGTTCATTTGCATTTTTTTGCGCATACAAAATTCAGAGCCGTCGATTTCCCCAGAGCCGGGGCCCCACTGCCAGGTGTCCGGACTCATCCACAAAGGCGCCGCCCAGACGCCTTGGCATCGAGAGGTCGTCCAATCGTAATTTAACGATTTGAAATCGTGCATGGGGATTTTGCACTCTTTCGCGTGCGCTAGCATGCACTCGGCTTTCCCTTGAGAGACGCCAAATCTCACCGAAGCTAAATCGTCTTCACACATCTCCGGTTCGGTTCCCATATCATTCACGCCTCCATTTTGCGACTGACACGAAGGGTGCGTCATGTTCCCGACAAAAAAAGGCCATTCGAGGTCTTTCCATTTCGAGGCTTGACATACCTTTCGCGCTTGTTTACCCGGGGCCTTGGCGAGGCGTGATTCACCAAACCGGGACTCATCGTTTAAATGGTTCACTTTTTGCCGCGCGATGTACGCTTGCGCGGCTTTCTTCTCCTCCTTCTTTTCCGAAGTCTTGACCGCTTTCATGGCGTCTTCGTACGCTTTCTTCAAAGCCTCGGCGACTTTTTCGGCTTCAATGCGACTTTTCTTAGCTTTCTCAGCTGCAGCTACTGCTTTTTGCTTCTTGCTCATCGCCGTTGCGTATTCCTTCGTGGAAGAAGGACTGGAAGGCGTTTCGATATCCTCCCTCTCCGTCGATTTTTTCGAAGAAGACGATTTTTTCGAAGAAGAGGCAGAATCGACGACATCCCCAGCGTTATGTTTGCTTTTGTGATCTTTCTTCTCCGCCACGAAGTCATACGAAGTCGTCGCCAATTCTTCCTCGACTTCTTCTTTCGGCGCCTCGCGTTCGTCGACGTCTTTTTGCGAAAAGTACAGATCCGATGAATCTTGCGCGGGGCGTTTTTTAGAGGCCAAAGGATAATCGTACGATCGATGATCTCCAGAGCTGTCCTCTTTCTCGTCTTCGTCTTCGTCGTCGTCGTCGTATCGCTCGTAGCGGTGCTTACGAGAGGGTTCGTCGGAGGAAGCTTTTTCTTTTTCTTTTTCTTCCTCCTCCTCCTCATCGCCAACTTTCGGTGCTTCTTCTTTATCGACGAGTTCCTCCGGGCAGCACCCGACACCAGGAATCGGCACACCAGCGATACACGTCGGCGATGGATTACACGCGACGTTTTTGTACGGATCCAACTTAAACGTGTGCGGAACTTTGACGTTTTGGATGACAATCATGCCTTTCTCGTGATACGGTTTTGGCGCGTTGGCTTTCGCTTCTGCCTCAGCCTTTGCCGCGGCGATCGCGGCAGCTTTCGCTTCCGCTTTCTTTCGCTTCACTTCCTTTTCGTCAACGTTGATATTCGCGATGAGCTCCATCTCTTCCTTCGTCATACCGTTCGTTTCGATGCCTTTTGGTATGTACTGCGCGGCGATAGGATCAATCGACGATGACGTCTCCTCTCCTACTTCCGTTGCAACTTCAGGCGTCGCCGCGGCAGTAGCCATCACAGCTTGCTCCGGAAGTTCTCCAGATTCTAATTGTCGCATTCGTTCCTCCAGACTCGCTTTCGCGTCATCGTCTTCACTCGATCCGAGTTTGGTCAAAGCTCTCGCTTGTTGCGCAGCCATTTCAAACTTGCTCGCGACCGTCGCCTCGCCTAAATTCGCCATTGCTTCGTTGTACATTCTATTTCTGTTTATCTGCGCCAAAGCTCGCGGGCTCACACCGAGCATAGCTACTTCTTCTTCCTCAATTGGCGCGTCAAAAGTCTTGCGTTCCCCAAGCGCAGCCTCTCCGGCTTCATCACTACCGTTCGCGAAGGAGTCATCCTCCGCCGGGGAATTAAAGTTTAAAGAATCGATCAACTTTTGCTCTTCCTTTGTTAAACCAGTTTCCGGGTCAACCTTGTTTCTGAGCTTTTCTTGGTGTTTCTGCTTGGCTAACTTGGCCTTCATGGCGCCCGTGTCCGTGCCTTCGGATAAAGGCACCGTCGTTGCAACTTTCTTCCACTTGCGCGGCTTCAAGCTCATCGGGTCCATGTTCGATGCAGGAACTTCGTACGAACTTTCGAGCGAGCCTTCGAGAGTACCGTCGGAAGAGGCATTTTCAGACTCGTCGACGGCGGGTTCATCGGCTCCTTGTTCTTGTTCTTGTTCTTGTTCTTGTTCTTGTTCTTCGTCGTCGTCATTGGAGGCAAAGACGGAGTCGTCAAAGTCAACGGACGCCAAGGCATCCGCAGCTTCCTTCGCGCTTTCGTCGTCCATGGATCCGTTCAATTGGTCCAACATGATCTGCTCTTCCGGCGAGACGCCAATGGCCCCCGTGTTCTTGTTTGCTTTTTCCGCCTTTCTTTTAGACTTGGCTTCCTCTTCGCCAATCTGCGCGCTCATCTCATCCAAAGCGTCCATGCGTTTCATCAACTCAATCTCCTCCGGAGTTTTGCCCGCGAATCGAATGGCGTCAGCCTTCGCCTTTGCTCTGGCAGCTCTTTTTTCCCGAGCTTCTTGCTCCTTTTTAGCTTTAGCGGCTTCAAAAGCTTCCTTTTCTTCTTCGAGCTGTCGCTGCACGGCTCTCTTGTGCTCTTCAATCTTTGCCGCCTTGGCCAATTCCTTTTTCGCCGCCTTGAAGTCAATCTCTTCGCCTTCCTCCGAAGAAGAGGAGGAAGAAGATTTCTTCTTCGCGGCTTCTTTTTGCTCTTCCTCAAAAACATTTGCGTCGTCCGCGTGCGCCAAGATCTCATCAATCTCGTCGCGTTGCGCGTTGGCCGAGGCTTCTTCTTCCTCGGTCAACGGTTCCGGTTGGTCCGGGATGTTTTCACGCTCTTCCGATTCTTCAACAACAACTTCCTCGTCTTGTTGCGGCGGCACTTCCAACTCTACGACCACGTTGTGCTCCTCGCCGTCGGCGTCAGCGATAAACTTTCGCGCCTTGCTCTTGTGTGAGGATTTTTTACCGGTCGGGTGCAACGCGTTCTTCGCCGCCCTGATTTCACCTTTCTCGAGACGCGTTTGGCGATCGATTTGCGTTTGACTTTCTGCTTGGATTCTCGCAATTTCCGCCTTGCGGTCTGTTTCTTCTTGAATCTTCGCGTTCACGGCATCAATCTTAGCCTGCTTTACAGCGTTGGCGCTTTGCTCCTCCGCTTCTTTAGCTTTGCGCGTTGCCTCCTCTTGCTCTCTTATGGCGGCTTGTTGCGCGGCGATGATTTCTTCGAGCGGGCACCCGTCGTAGTTGCACGGTCCGTCCGTTCGGCCTTCCTTTTCCGCTTGAAGCGTTACGGCGGCATCGTTCGTCCATCCACCGCCTGCAGTGGTAGTGGTGGTGGTAGCAGATGCTTCTTCCGCAGAACCAGTCTTCGCTTCCGGAGTTGCAAACGCGGCGGCGTCAGCTCTCATCTGCGCCGCCAAGTCCGTTGGTTGTTGTGTTTCTTGAGATTGCGATTGCAAATCATTCAACTGATCCACGGTCGGGGTAGCAACTGCTTGCGTTTGCTCAGCTTGCGCTTGCGCTGCGGCATCAGTCGTCGCCGCCGCCGAAGCCGCCGGTTGTTCCTCTTGCGCTTCCTGGGTCGAAACTTCATCGTTGGCCTCCTTCTCCTCCTCCGCTGCATTTTCGGCGTCCCTCTGCGCTTTTTCGCTCGCCGCCTTGAGCTCCTTTTGCAATCTTTCAATTTTTTGCGCCGGAGTTTCGTTTTCCGGAATAGCTTCAGAGGCCGTACTTTCCGCCGGTTCCGGAACGACTTCTTCAACTTTTTCTTCCTCCTCCTGGTCCGCGGCGCCCTTCAAATCGGCTTTATCCATGGCCAAAATTTCCTCTGGCGTCATCTCATTTGACGCCTGCGCGGATGCAACTGACGCTTTCGTGTGTTCTGAGTTTGTAATCGCCGGAACGAACACTTTTTGCGCGGACATGGCCGTGTTCAAAAGACCGCTCATGCTCCCGTCCGACGGTTCGTCGTCGTCCTCGGAGGCGCCGCCGACTTCGGCTTGCTGCGGCTGTCCATCGTCCGTTTGCTGTTGCGCGTCCAATTCGCACAACGCCAGCTCTGACTGCACGGAAAACGCGCAATCCGAGTGGCAACTCCCCCAAACGAACGACCTCCCGTCGCTCTCTTTATACACGCGATCGTAAAACGTCTTGGTCGAATCCGAAAACGTCGACGCCGTGCACTCGTTCATGTTAAACATGTTGTTCGGGCTTCTCCCCAAGTTATTCTCCGGCATGCACGAATCCGGATTACTCGCAGTCGATATGCACCCGGCATCTTTTCGAAACGCCGGTCCGTTCGGCCCGTTCTTTTCGTACAAGGCGAACGTAAACTCGTCCCCGGGCGCTAACACGTTCGCGTCCACTTCAAACGCGCCGCAGTGCGTCGCCGTCATCTCAATCCCGCGATCGAACGCTAACTCTGGATTTTGTTGCGATCGTACAATCACTCGCGCGCCCATGTTTTTCTTCCACGACGTCGGGTCTGGGTGGAAATCGAGCACGTGCAACGGCGCGCACGCCGTGTGCAGTTTGATGGTTTTGGACGCGTGCGATGATTGCGACGACGCGGCTTCCCCGAGACGATGATGCGAAGATCGAGTTCCGCCGCTCGTCGCTAAAGAAGAAGAACGCACCGAGTTGCCTGTGTTCCCGCCGCTCAGAGCGAGGGTGGTGGCCAAGACCATCGCGCCAGAACCGGCGAGGACTTTTAGTGTCCACGTCTTTGAAGACGAGGACGACGCGAAGCGAAACGCATCGTCGTTCGCTTCACGCGGCCTCAGCAACGATTGGTGCTCGGCCATTTTGTGTGTGTAAATAACGTGTGCGTGTAAAAAGGAACAACCACTCTCTCTCCTCGTATAGTAGCGCTCAAAAAAGGTACGCGAACAGAAGCGTCGTGTATGTGTCGACGAGTTTTTGTGTTTCAGGAAGACAAACTCTTCTTCCTCTTCTTCTTCTTCTTAGCGTAAACGCGCGTTCTTTTCTGTTGTGTATCTCGCACAATGCAGAGACCTCCGCTTTTGGTACATTTAGGGTTTTAATATAAAAAATTATTTCTACCTTTTTTTCATTTGAAAAAGTAAGGCACAACAACACAACAGACTCGATACATTTGTCTCTCTCTCGTCGCAAAATCGAGTCTATTCACTTTTACTTGAAAGCTTCTTCTCGAACAAAATCAAGTGCTCTTTCCTGGCCCCGTTATAGACGGTTCCGGTAGTTTCCATGGTTCGTAACAAAGCGAGCGAACAACTGGCGAGAAGCGTAAAACCGAGTTGCTCGGCGCAAACGACGGTGCTTTTTAAAGCGTCCACGTTGGCGCCGTCGCCAATCATGACGAGCATTCGACCGGACGGTTTTAACGTTTTATAGGCGTTCTTAAGCCATTGCGTTTGGGATCGGGTCCATTTGTCGTTGAACGCGGACGGGTCTTTCCGTAACTCTCGCTTGGCGCCGAATTCGTTGGCGGAGCTGAAATCGTCGCTCCACGGCGCGCGGTTGCCGTTTTCGTCCAATTCGTTCGAGTCGGGGACTTTTGCGTCGACGTAGTACGACGTCGGTGGTTTTTTGGATTGAGTTTCTTCACTTGTCGTCGTTATCGCGCTACCGTTACCGGCAGTACTCCCGACGCGAAATCTCGACCTTTGTTTTCTCGCGAACGAGACGTAGTCGTACACTCCCGGGTACGGCGGACTCGTCAGTATTCCCGAAACTGTTCCAATTTTATCTTTAGGAACTAAATCATCAAACCGGGCGTCGCCTTTACGGATGACCACGTCTGCTGTTCCACCTACCGCGTCGTGTAAATCCTTCACGCGAAATATGTACTCGTCGACGCACCTTTGGTAAAAGCTCAACGGCGAGTAATACGAGTCGTCTCGATCGCTTTTGCTACCATTGCTCGTCGCGCGTCGCTTTCCGAACCGTTTTTTTCTCTTATTTCTTTTCTGTCGCACGAAGTGTCTTCGTTCTGCTTCGGCTAAACAGAAGAAAAGCGCCGTTTTCCTCGTCGTCGAGTCTATGCTATTGCTATTACTCTCGTTACCGCTACTGCTACTATTACTCTCGTCGTCCTCGCTCTCTAGTGAAATCGCCTTCTCCACTGCCACGGCAATGCTCGCAAAGCTCCCTAACGGATTGACGTTTTCGTCTGCGTCTTTTTCATCCGCAATAATCGCCTCAATCTTCTTCATCCGTTCTCTCAACCACGTCTCTTCCTCGTCCACGTTTTCCGGCACCCAAACGCGGTGGCCGCAAACGTGTAGCGCCAACGGACTGACATCCGTCCCGTACGCGATTAAACCGTTCGTCATCGCCACGATCGGTACTGTTCCGCCGCCACAAAACGGGTCCAAAACGCTTTCTTTGTTCTTCGTTTTACTGTTCTCGTGATCGTCGTCCTCCGCCTCTCCCCTCCTCAACAAAAGCTCCACGCACCTCTCGGCCGCCGCTGGTTGCATGCCGGCTAAGATTTCCCCAAACCCGTGCGTGACTCGGCGAAAACCGCTCGGCACATGCGTAAACCCGTGCTTCCACTGCATTCGCATCGCGTGGAGAAGCACAGAGGTGTACTCCTCCGGTCCGTGGCACGTTTCCGTGAACTCTGTGCTCGGGATTTTCGTGTGTTCGTAATACTCTAAGGGGGGTGATTCTGTCGTTTTTGTCGCGAGAGTGCTGGCGATGGCGCATCGATTTCGTCTCCTCTTCCTCTCGTGCGCGTGGTGTTGTTGTTGATGACGACGATGATGCTGTTTTCTCCGCAACTCTTGCTGCCGAAAAGCGAAGAGAGAGGAAGCGACGACGCGCATATGGATGTGCTTCTCTTTTCCAAGCAAAGAAACAGTTACAAAAGTGTGGTTTTATGACATGTACTTTTAATAGTAAAATTTCAACGGTTTGGTCTTCTATACGCACACATTTTTACGCGTTTAGTATCATTTGCGCATTCTTTTGTGCCTGATGTAGTTTAGTTATTATCACGTGGCTTTATTCTTTTCGGCTTTCTCGAACGCTCTTTTCAAGTCGTTTAACAAATCCTCGGCGTCTTCGATGCCGCAACTGATGCGAACCAAATCGTCCGGCAAGCCTCGAGCGGCTCTGACTTCTGCTGGAATACTCGCGTGCGACATGAAACACGGCAAGGAAATTAAACTCGTCACGCCACCGAAAGAGACGGTAATTTTAAACAGTTTCGTTTCTTCGACTATAGTTTTGGAAAAGTTGACGTCTCCCGTGGTGAAGGAGAGAATGCTTCCCGCGCCGGTGGCTTGGGAGAAGTGCACGTCGTGGAACGGGTTGGATTTCAATCCCGGGTAGTTTACTTTTTGGACCTTCGGGTGATTGTCGATCCATTCGGCTAATTTCATCGCGTTTTCTTGCTGTCTTTTCATTCGCAAGTCCATGGTTTTGATGCCTCTCAAAGCTAACCAACAATCGAACGGGCCTAAAAGCGTTCCGCAAGCGTTTTGGAAAAAGTACACGCGTTTTGCCAACTCTTCACCTTTGACTGCGAGTAAACCTCCGGTAACATCCGAATGCCCGGCGATGAACTTTGTCGCGGAAACCATGCTAATATCTGCTCCTAACTCTAACGGGTTTTGAAACGTCGCGGTCATGATGGAGTTATCCACGCACACCAAAGCGCCTTTCTTCTTGGCCATCTCGCAAATTTTGCGCACGTCGATGCATTGCAATCTCGGATTGGTCGGCGACTCGAGCATAACCATCGTCGTCGGTCCACCGTTAATGGCTTCTTCCACTGCTTTCAAATCCGTGCAGTCCACGTTCACGACTTCAATCCCAACTTCCGGAACGACTTGCGCTAACAACCGACTCGTCCCGCCGTAAATATCGTCGCCGGTGACGATGCGCTCGCCATTCTTCACCAATCTCGTCACCGTCGCTAACGCGCTCATCCCCGAGCTGAACGCGAACGCTCTCGTCGCGCCTTCAATGTCCGCGAATTGCTCCTCCAACTGGTCTCTCGTCGGGTTCCCACTTCTCGTGTAATCGTACCTCCCGTTTTCTGTCGCGTTCGGTTGCGCGAACGTGGCGGTTTGGTACAGCGGCGGCGCCGACGCGGAATACGGGTCCTCGACGGACGTTTTCGGGTGCACCAGTTTTGTCGCGATAGATAAACTCTTCCTGAGTTCCTTTTCGTCCTCGTTTGAAGAAACAACATCCTCCTCCGAAGCCGCCATGACGACAGAACTCCTTCCCAATTTTAATACGCTTTTCCCGGTTTTGGATAAAAGCACAGAAATTTCAGACGATGATTTTTTACGCCTTCTTCGCTCCTGCTGCTGCTTCGAGAAAAATCGAAAAGAAGAAGAAGAAGAAGAAGAACGAGTCGTCGTCGTCGTCGTCTTCGTCCTCCTCCTCGTCGTCGTCGAAACCGACGAAGGTGCCGTTAACCCTGCTCCTCCACCGAACGACACACGCAACGACATTTGGTCGGGAAAGTAGTGAAAAGCTTTTTCCTTGTAACCGGTATTCACAACAAAAGAGTTTAGGGTTTACAAAACAAAAAGCACCAAAACCCTAAATGAGGGGACGTAAAAAGTCGTTCTTTGGAAAAAAAGAGAAAAATTTTCAAAATCCGAGAGAGAGATAAGCGCGACGAAAACACGCGCAGAGAAGGAGGAGGAGATCGCTCTCTCGGCTGCTGCGCGCTTTACGACGTCTGCGCTCTGACGAGGACGACGACGCGTTGCCCAAAAAACGAGTAAAATGTCCTCCTCGTCTTTTGAGAAGAGCACGACGAACAAAACCAACATCAAAGAAAACATTAACGACACCAACAACAAAATTCGCTTCTTCAGCCGAAACGCGAACGTGATAAAAGAAGACGTGGAAAAAGGCACCAAAGAATGGTCCAACGTCCCTTCGGCGGTGAGACGCGCGTTTTTACGCCTCGGTCTCATCTCTGAACGAGAAAATACGGCGAACGAAATCAGAGACTCGAGGTTAGAGGCGACGGAAAAACGATTAGGGGACGTGGAAAAACGATGCCAAATCTTGCTCAACGGTGTAGAGTGCGAGCGAGAGGAAAACGCGCGATTGATGGAACGACTGTCGAGTTTAGAGAAGGAACACGCGACGTTTCGAAACGAGTGCGAAACAATCGTGAGTGGTTTGGAGAAGCACGTTTTGAATGTCACGACGGAAACGAGCCAAATGAAAGCGACCGTGGCGAAGTCGGCGCAGATGGAAGCTATCGTCAAGGCGAACGAAATAGCGTTGAACGCGGTGGCGAGTTCTGTTGATGACGCGGTCGCCGTGTCGCGAGTCGCGAAAGACGAGGCAAAGAGATGCGTGAAAATGATGGAGAGAGGTTTCGATGTGAATGAAATTCGGAACGACGTGAACGTTTTGACAGCGCAGATGACTCGCGTGGAAAGCGAGAGAAGAGAGTGCGAGAAGTTTGCTCAAGCGAGTCGAAAGGCGGCGAGCAAAGCCGAGGAAGAGGCACGGAAAGCGGACGTGGAGAGAACGAAAACGCAAAGCTTCGCGGAGATTGTGGGACAATTCAATCGCGAGGTGGATAGAAAAATGCAGGCGTTGAAAGTTGGTTTACAAGCGTGCGACGAGGCGGAAGGGTTGATCAAAGATCGAGTCCGAGAAGCCAAGGCGGAAAGCGATCGAAACCGAGACGCGATGGAGATGTTTGCAGAGAAAGCGAGAGGGAAATTGATGGAGTCGTGTTCGCACGTGGAGAGAGTTGCGCGAACGTGCGCGAACGTGGCGGACGCGAGCACGAGAGAAATGCACGAGGCGGTGGAAAATGAAAAGGAGACGCTGAGGACGTTGGAGGAGGAGATGGAGTTGAGATTTCGAGACGAGTGCGATCGATTTGAACGCGCGGCGAAGAGCGCGAGGAAAGAGGTGGAGGACGTCGCGGAAGCGGTAAAAGGTCAAGTCGTCGATGAGTGCGGTCAAGTCTGCGACGTGGTCATCGCAAAGTTTGTTCAAGAACGCGCGAGTGAGTTGTCCGAAACGGTCGTTTCGGCGATCAAAATGAAAGCCAGCGACGCCGCAGCGGACGCGAGACGGTGCGCGGAGATGTGTTCGGACGTTTCAAAAGTAGCCAGAGATGCGGAACAACAGTTTCAAAGAAAAGTAGACGATGGGTTCAGGTCCGTAGATATTGCCATTGCGAGAGCGGAAGCGGCACAGGAAGACATCTCGACGCAAAAGGATACTATTTTGCGCGCGGTGGACGAAGCGTTGGACGCGTTGCGCCAACGGGAGGCGAGTTGCTCGAAACGCATGCACGACGAAAGCGAAGAACGAATGCGCGCTTTTAGACGAACCATAGACGAATTGAAACAATCGGTTGGGAACATCGACGCAGCGGATGTTGTCGCGTTCAAAAAACGGTGCGACGGCTTGGAAGCGAGAGTTTTAGAGTGCGAAAAGAACGGACGCGTTTCGTTCGGGACGCTTGAACACGTCAACAGAGAGCTGGAAAGGTTAACGTTAGATTTTAACGACGTCCGTGGGGACGTCGCCGAACGCTTGCGCAGAGACGAGGAAGTGTGCAAAGAGCTCGAACGGTTAGAAAAACGCGTGAAAGAGGAGATTGTTGCCGCCACGGAACGCGCGCAATCCTTCGCGCAAATGGAAATCGAACCGCTTCGATTGGAAAACGTGGAGAAAATCGAAGGCATTTGCGAGGCGTTGTTTGGGTTGGAAAATGGAAAGATGGCCGGTAAAGACGCGCAAACGATTAAAGCGATGACGCGAACGATGTTTTTAGATTCTAGCACCTCGGCGATGGAAATGTATTTAGGTGGTGGTGGGAGCATGGAAATGTCCTCGTCGTCGACGTTGGTGCCGACGACGGAGCACGGCGAAGGCGACAGCGCTTCCGTATTTGCCAAAATCAGACGCCTAGAAGCGCTCGCAAAAACCTTCGAAAAGAGAAGCGAAGTCGAGAAACTCGCGAACGAGATCGCGTCGAGACAGACGGAACACTCGCAGGTTTTGAAATCGTTACACGATGGCGTGCAATTTGCCATGCGAGAACGCCCGACGAGAGAGGCGGTGGAACATCTCGTCAACGACATTTCCGAAAGAGTTTTAGACTTAGAAACCGATAAAGAGGTGAATAAAACTCGATTGCGACAAGTCACGGAATCTGCAAAGGAGATCATCGACAGGAGGTGCGAAGCTTTAGAAGCCGCCCATCGAGCGCAGTTGAGGAAACTCGCCAACCAACGCATCTCGACGACGACGCAAACGACTACGGAAAATGAAGTCTCCTCGCGCTCTACCTTCACCAACAACGACGATGGCGAAAATAGATTAGAAGCTATACTTCTGCACGAGTACCCTAAAAGGACGGAGATGAACGCCGCGATTGCGGGAGTAGAAAATCAAATTCGAAGAGTCGAAGAGAGAACTCGATTGAAATTGGATTTGAAAGCAGATAAGAAAGACGTCGTCGCGTTGGCCGAGCGCGTGGTGAATAAATGATAAAAGCACTATTCCAGCGGTACCTACTAGGTACTATGTAAATCTATATAATTCTACACGTATGTAAACTATCTCCATCACAATCTCTCTATGATCTCTTTCCGGATCTTCTCAAAATATGTCAACTCAACAATCGCCTTCCTCGCTTTCTCCGCGTCGAATTCCACTTCATCGTCCAACGCCTCTCCCACTCGCCTTTCCGCCTCTTCCATCCTCTCCTCGTTCTCTTCTTTCAACTTTATCAACTCCTCCCCGTCCTCGTCCGCGTCTTCAATCGCCTCTCGAACTTCCATGACCAAAAAAAGTAACTCTGGCGGCACCTCTTCTCTCGCTTCGTCTCCGTTCGTCTCCGTCTCCTCCGCGCCGTCGTACGCCGCTCCCGTTTTCAAACCGAACAAATACTTCGCCCGTAAAAGTGGATCCCGTAACTTCCCGTACGCTTCGTTCACTCTCGCGCTGATCTTTTCCGAGTACTCTTTCTCTCGCTTCATCTGTCCTCCCGCGCTCGAAAACTTATCCGGGTGGAGTCTTTTTTGTAAATTTTTCATCGAAAGTTCCACTCGTTTCACGTCGACTGAAAACCGTTCCGGGACGCTTAAGAGTCTGTAGTGGGAGACGTCGTGAAACGCGTTTGGGTGCTTAATCGCGGCGCATTTTTTGCAAAAGAACGATATCTCTTCCTCCCCGTCGTCTTCTTCTTTATCCCCCTGGGAGTGTTGTTCGGTGAAACAGGACCAACACGCAAACTTTGCCCTCGCTCGTTGGGGAAACGAGGACGCCGAGGAGGAAACGAAATCTCTTCGCCTCCCCGTTCGCGCGCTCATACTAAAGAGTTCTCTCTCGCTCGAAAAAAAGAAAGCGCGTTTCGCGCTCGAAAGTACCATCATCGCGTTGCGCATCGCGCGATGCGAGAGCATTATTACGAGTGTCTCTCTCGCGTTTTCGCGCGATATTCGTCCGGGATGTAATGACGTTTTGGCTTCACATTGTGTAACTGTTTCGGGGAAATGAAATGGATCATCAGACGCTTTGCGCTTTAGAGTGAACGCGCAAATTCGCACGATGGTGGATGCAACAACAGGGGGTAAAAAAGCGCGCGATGATAAAGAAGAAGCGACGAAGGCGATGCCTTCTTTACCTATCTTCTTCAGCGCG
>Ga0255758_10003401_pt1 | contig 14098 bp, 10 predicted proteins | sample 011ome_24_FD_179958 | JGI IMG/M metagenome (GOLD analysis project Ga0255758, IMG submission 179958) | Coastal salt marsh microbial communities from the Groves Creek Marsh, Skidaway Island, Georgia - 011513CT metaG (version 2) | ecosystem: Environmental > Aquatic > Marine > Intertidal zone >...
CGCTTACGCGCTTGTGGTTTGGGCGATGACGAAAGCGCCAATTGCCCTGGTCACCGCTTTGCGTGAAAGCTCCATCCTATTCGCGATGCTGTTGGGTTGGTTGTTCTTTCGCGACACAATGGGGCCAGCCAAAATTTTGGCCGGTCTGGTGATCGTTGCGGGGGTAATTCTTACCCGATTCTAGGATTTCGCACTCATTTGCTGAGCAATGCCGGCAAAGAGAAGATAGGCCGAACAGGCCACCAAGCCGAGATTGGCCAAATAAACCTCGGTGAAATTGCCCCAAGCGGCCCAAGCGGCGAAGCCCACCCAGGCCAAAGCAATGGGCAGGGTCAGAGGGCGCCAGCGCTCCGTGCGCACGGGGTGGACAAATTTGAGCGGCAGGAACATTGAAATGGCCAGGAGCGCCACCGCCGCAAGAATGACCCAATGGTTGGGTTCGGTGGCAAAGATGACAATCACCGCCATATTCCAAGCGCCTGGAAAGCCCTGAAAGGAATTGTCTTTTGTCTTCATACGCTGATCTGCGAAATACATCGCGCTGGCGAAAGTGATGACAATGATCGCCACCCATCCCGACCACCCAGCCAGCAAGCCGCTGGCAAAGAGGGCATAGGCAGGAATGAACACATAGGTGAGGTAATCGATGATTAAATCGAGCAGCACCCCATCGAAGAGTGGGGCATTGGTTTTGACATCATAGCGACGGGCTAAGGGACCATCGATTCCATCGACGAAAAACGCCACCACAAGCCAGACAAACATCATGTCCCATTTTTCATTGACCGCTTCCAGCATTGCCAACATGGCAAAAACAGCTCCGGTTGCAGTCAGCAAGTGAACTGCCAAGGCTTTTAATCGAATATCCATGCTCCCATATAGGCGCAATTCTCAGCCGGTGGCAATCAAGCTTTGGGGTGGGCGGCGTTGTAAATGTCCATCAATCGCCCGCTGTCAACCGCGGTATAGGTTTGCGTGGTCGAGAGCGAAGCATGGCCCAGCAGCTCTTGGATGGTGCGCAGGTCACCGCCGGCGCTGAGCAGATGTGTGGCAAAGGAGTGGCGCATGGCGTGGGGGGTGGCACTTGCCGGCAGACCCAATTGCATCCGAGCCATGCGCATGGATTTTTGAACCATTCCTGGCCCCAATGCCCCGCCGCGCTTTCCTCGAAAGATCGGATCCTTTGCTCTGATGTCAAAGGGGCAGAGCTCCACATACCGCGTGACAGCGGCGCGGGCCACCGGCAGGACCGGCACCAATCTTTGCTTGCCGCCTTTTCCGGTGATGCGCAGGACATCGGGCAATGGGTGATCTGCCCCGGTTAATCCGAGGGCCTCCGATATCCGCAGGCCGCAACCATAGAGCAGGGTTAATACTGCCGCATCGCGAGCGGCGATCCAATCCTCTTGGGCCTGCATCTCGACGGTCTCAATCATTTCATGAGCGGCATCTTCGGTCAAAGGACGGGGCAGTTTGCGTTCGAATTTTGGCGCGCGTGCCGATAAAACGGCGGTTGGCGCAAGCGCATGGCGCTCGGCGAGCCAACGAAAGAAGGTTTTCACCGCAGAGAGAGATCGCGCTAAACTGCGGCTGCTCACTCCGCGGCCGCGCTCATGTGCCATCCACGCGCGCATATCGCGTGTGGCGATGGCGGCCAGAGACGACAGCCCCTGCCGTCCGCCGCGATGTTGGGCCATGAAGGCGGTAAATCCAGCCACGTCGGTTGCGTAGGCGCTAAGGGTATTGTCAGCCGCAGATTTTAAAGCGCGCTCGTGAGACAGCCAATGCTCCATGGCATCGCGAATAGCCGGTGATATCAAGGTGAGGTCAGGCCTCTGTGACATCATCGCCCCCTATGTCAGCCACCGGCGCAGGGCGCGTTCAAAGATTGTTGCAAAGAATGTCAACAAATCTGTTCCCTGGGCGGGGGAAAATTGCTCGGCATCCTTGGCGCCAAGGACCAAAAGTCCGGGCAGGGTGCCGGCGCCAAAATCCAGCTGCAAACAAGCCTCAGACCCCACAGGCCCAGTGGCTTCAGGGTAGACAAAAACATCCGGCTTTGTGACCGTGCGCAGGGTCACCTTGGCTTCTAAGTTTTGGGACAGGTAATGGGAGACAAAGCCGATCGGGGCCGGTTTCACAACAGGGCCAAGCGGCGCGAGGTTGGGATCGGGACTTTGAGTCTGCGTTTCCAGAATCAAACAGGCATAGTCGATCCGCAAAATATCGACCATCTCTGCGCCAATCATGGTCAAGAACCCGCCAAAATCGGTCGGCTCCATGATTTTCAGCAAGGCGCGATGGATTTGCTGCGTGCCGGCGAGGTTGTCGTAAGCGGCCGCAATAACGGAGCGGTTGGTTTCTTCCAGCCGGCCCAATTGCGCTTCAAGCCGGTGCATGGCCACGCTGCGCAAGTCCACAATATTTTGACCCAAAGTCTCATCATGGGCCGTCAGTAATGCGCGCATCACCTCCGGGGCGTCTAGAACGATCCGTGGATTCTGGGTGATGATATCGCGCAAGATTTCTTCGGCCTGCGCTGCGGTTTGCGGTGTCATGGCTGTCCCATTCACTTATGCGATGGCGGTCCCCATTGCATGGAGACAGGCTTACCATAGGTTAGAGAATTTTCTGCCCTGTTTTTGCCCAATCTGACATAAATTGCTCCAAACCCTTGTCGGTCAATGGATGATTGGCCAGGGATTTGATCACATTTGGCGGCGCTGTGATCACATCTGCCCCAATCAAGGCCGATTGCGTGACATGGTTCACTGTGCGGATAGAAGCGGCCAAAATTTGTGTATCGAAACCAAAGTTGTCATAAATTTGGCGGATATCTGCGATTAAATCCATACCGTCGATGTTCACATCATCCAGGCGGCCAATGAAGGGGCTGATGAAGGTGGCTCCAGCCTTGGCGGCCAAAAGTGCTTGGTTGGCGCTGAAGCAGAGGGTGACATTCACCATTTTGCCTTCACCCGACAAGGTCTTACAGGCTTTGAGCCCGTCCCAAGTCAGCGGCAGTTTGACGGTGATGTTCGGCGCAATTTCCGCCAGCTTACGCCCTTCGGCGATCATATCTTCCGCTTTGGTCGCAACCACTTCTGCGCTAACCGGACCGGAGACCAATTCGCAAATTTCGCGTGTAACTTCAATGATATCACGGCCAGATTTCAAGATCAAAGAGGGGTTGGTCGTCACCCCGTCGACCATGCCCAAATCGTTCAATTCGGCAATTGCGTCTATTTCAGCAGTATCAACAAAAAATTTCATGGCGTATGTCCTTGATAGGTTGGCCTTCGTTGGGGCAAGCTTTATCGGAGTTTTTAGGGTACTGAAAGCCCTGCTGTTAAGGAAATGCTGTGTCAGAGCCTCAATTCTTTCATCAAGGTGATTTGGTTGCCGTCTTAACCAGCCAACCGCTGGATCGGGTGCTGGATTATAAGGCGCCTGAAGGGGGATGCTGGCAGGGGGCCTTTGTTGAGGTGCCCTTGGGACCGCGCAAGGTCTTGGGTGTCGTCTGGCGGGCCGGCGCGGGGGATTATGACCACGCCAAGATCCGCTCGGTGATCCGCGTGCTTGATGTGGCGCCCATGCAACAGAGTATGGCAGAATTCTTGCGTCGGGTCTCGGAGTATACGCTCACACCTATGTCGAAAATGCTGCGCCTGGCCACGCGCGCGCCGGGCTTGGGAGATCCGCCCTCGATGCGGCAGGTTTACCGTTTGGGTGCACAGACCGAGGCCCGTATGACCGATGCGCGGCAAAAAGTGCTCGCGGTTTTGGAAGAATTTGCTGAGCTGAGTTTCACACTCAAGGAATTGTCCGATGCGGCAGGCGTCACCTCATCGGTGGTTAAAGGCCTGGTGAAACTGGGGGCGGTGGAGGAGCTGGCCACGCCGCAAGATATGCCCTTTGCGCATTTAAACCCAAGCTTGCCCGGCAAGAGCCTGTCAGAAGATCAGGCCGCAGCGGTTGCGCAATTGCAGGCAAATGCCGCGGGCTATCGCACGACGCTTTTGAAAGGTGTCACTGGATCGGGCAAAACGGAGGTCTATTTGGAGGCGGTGGCAAGCTGCCTCAACGAGGGGCGACAGGCCTTGGTCTTGTTGCCTGAAATCGCTTTGACAGCAGAATTTTTGACCCGGGTTGAGGCCCGCTTTGGCGCACGCCCGGCGGAATGGCATTCGGGTGTGACCATGACAGAGCGGCGCCGCACTTGGAAAATGGTGGGGCAAGGTCATGCGCAAATGGTCGTGGGGGCCCGGTCGGCTTTGTTTCTACCCTTTCAAGATTTGGGGCTGATCGTTGTCGATGAGGAACACGACAGCAGCTACAAGCAAGAGGACGGCGTGCTGTATAACGCGCGGGACATGGCCGTGCTGCGCGCGTCTTTGGTTGGCGGGCAGGTGGTGCTGGCCAGCGCCACGCCCAGTCTCGAAAGTTGGGCCAATGTCGAGGCCGGAAAATATACGAAAATTGAACTGAAAAGCCGCTTTGGAGCGTCAGTTTTGCCCGAGATGATGGCGATTGATATGCGGCAAGAAACGCTGCCTGCAGATCGTTGGATATCCCCCCGCCTGCAAAAGATGGTTGAGGCACGCATTCAGGCAGGGGAGCAATCCTTGCTCTTTATCAATCGCCGCGGTTATGCGCCCATCACGCTCTGCCGGGCTTGTGGCAATCAAGTGGGTTGCGATCATTGCGATGCGCGGATGGTCGAGCATCGCTTTCTCAAGCGCCTAATGTGTCACCAATGTGGGGAAAGCAAACCAGTGCCAAAAATTTGCCCCAGTTGTGCGGCAGAAGACCGTTTGGCTGTGGTGGGGCCCGGTGTGGAGCGATTGGCCGAGGAGGCCACGGCGCTTTTCCCCGAGGCGAAAGTCGCGGTTCTCTCCTCTGATTTATTTGGCTCAGCGCGCGCATTGAAAGAGCAAATCGCCAAACTTGCCGCCGGGGAGGTGGATGTGATCATTGGCACGCAGCTGGTCGCCAAAGGGCATAACTTCCCAAAGTTAACCTTGGTTGGGGTGATTGACGCAGATTTAGGGCTTCAAGGTTCGGACCTGCGCGCCGCAGAACGAACCTTTCAGCTGATGCGTCAAGTGGCCGGTCGCGCCGGACGGTCCGACAAGCCCGGGGTGGCGGCCCTGCAAACCCATCAGCCAGAGCACCCGGTCATCCGCGCAATTCTGGATGGGGATGAAGAGGCCTTTTGGAGCGCCGAAGCGCAAGCCCGCGCACAAGCCGGCGTGCCACCCTATGGCCGCTTGGTCGGGGTTGTATTATCCTCACCCGATGCGCAGGAGGCCTTTGAGGTTGGGCAGGCCATGGCGCGCAATTGTCAGCCTTTGACACAGATCGGTGCACAGATTTTTGGACCGGCCCCAGCTCCAATTGCCCGCATCCGTGGGCGCCATAGGGTACGGCTCTTAATTAAGGCAGAAAAAAACGCCCCTATTCAAGCGGCTTTGACCGCTTGGACAGCCCTATTCAAGCTGCCAAACTCCCTCCGCTTGTCGATTGATATTGATCCGCAGAGTTTTTACTAACGCCTTGCTATTGCGCCGCAATATTGCCTGGACCGGGATCGGCAAGGGCGACGATATCGAACATGATCCGGTTGAGCTCAAAGTCCTTTGGCGTATAGATGCGCGCTATTCCCATGGCCCGCAACTTCTGTGCATCCTCATCGGGAATAATCCCGCCGACGATCACCGGAATATGGGTCAGCTCGGCCGCGCGCAGCTTGGACATCAACTCTTGCATCAGGGGCATATGTGAGCCTGAGAGAATAGACAGGCCGATCACATGCACCGCGCCATCGCGCGCGGCTGTGATGATTTCGTCCGGCGTGAGGCGGATGCCTTCATAAGAAATCTCCATCCCGCAATCACGCGCACGGGTGGCGATTTGTTCGGCTCCGTTGGAATGCCCATCCAGACCCGGTTTTCCCATCAAAAAAGTCAGCTTGCGTCCCAGCCGATCACTGACTGCCGCGACTTGATCGCGAATCTCATCTAAACCTTCGGTACGATTGGACGGGGTGGCGCTGACGCCTGTGGGGCCTCTATATTGACCGAAGGCTTGGCGCAGCACATCGCCCCATTCGCCCGTGGTTACCCCGGCTTTTGCGGCGGCAATAGAGGGCGGCATAATATTGCTGCCATCGAGGGCGGCGGCGCGCAGATCCCGAAGGGCCTCGTTCACCGCCTGCGCATCTCGTGCCGCGCGCCAGCGGGTGAGCCGCGCGATTTGCTCGGCTTCGTTCTTGGGGTCCACTGTCATGATCGCATCGTCGCCTGCGGTGAGCGGGCTGGCTTCGCCGCTTTGATAAGCGTTGACCCCGACCACAGTCATATCCCCGCTCTCAATCTGACCAATGCGGGCCGCATTGGACTCGACCAAACGCGACTTCATATATTCGATCGCCTCCACGGCGCCGCCCATGGAATCGATCAACGCCAGCTCGGCCCGTGCGCCCTCCTTGAGGGAGGCAACTTTGCGCTCAACGGCGGGGTTTTCGTCAAACAGATCCTCATATTCCAAAAGATCGGTTTCAAAGGCCATAATTTGTTGCATCCGTAGAGACCACTGCTGATCCCAAGGGCGCGGCAGGCCCAAGGCCTCATTCCAAGCGGGCAATTGCACAGCGCGGGCGCGGGCTTTTTTTGACAGGGTGACCGCCAGCATTTCAATCAAGATGCGATAGACGTTGTTTTCGGGTTGTTGTTCAGTCAGACCCAAAGAATTGACCTGCACGCCATAGCGGAAACGTCGCATTTTTGGATCGCTGACCCCGTAGCGGTCGCGGCAGATCTCGTCCCAAAGATCAACAAAAGCCCGCATTTTGCACATTTCAGTGACAAAACGGATGCCGGCGTTCACGAAAAAGCTGATCCGCCCAACCATTTGGCCAAAATGTTCTTCGGGTACCTTGCCTTTGAGGTCATCCAAAACCGCAGTCGCAGTGGCGAGGGCAAAGGCCAGTTCTTGCTCGGGTGTCGCGCCGGCCTCTTGCAGGTGATAAGAGCAGACGTTCATCGGGTTCCATTTGGGCAGATGTGCGCGCGTGTAGGCGGCGATGTCGGTGATCATCCGCAAGGAGGGCTTGGGCGGGCAAATATAGGTGCCTCGGCTCAAATATTCCTTAATTATGTCATTTTGCACTGTGCCTTGCAGCGCGCTGATATCGGCGCCTTGCTCATCGGCTGCGGCGATATAGAGCGCCAGCAGCCAAGGCGCTGTGGCATTGATGGTCATTGAGGTGTTCATCTGATCGAGGGGGATGTCGGCAAAGAGCGTGCGCATATCCCCCAAATGGCTGACGGGGACGCCCACTTTGCCCACTTCGCCGCGCGCCAAAATATGATCGCTGTCATAGCCCGTTTGTGTCGGCAGATCAAAGGCCACGGACAGGCCCGTTTGCCCTTTGGCGAGATTGGAGCGATAGAGCGCATTAGAAGCCTCGGCCGTAGAATGGCCTGCATATGTTCGAAACAACCAGGGACGATCTTTTTGCACTTGGGTCATAACGGGCCTCTCTTTCTTGTGTGCGAAATATAATTGCGCATTAGCACTTAATGGCGGAATAATCCCACCCTGTCAATTCGCTGCAACGCGGCAATTTTGCCATCTGGCGCATATCTGCCATTTCAGGCAGATTGGCCGGATGTTTGAGACAATTGAGCTTCCGATGTGGTTTGTAGTGATCGCGGCGATTTTCGCTGCGATTGCCGCTTTGGAGCGTGCTTTGATCCCCTCTGTGCGGTGGTTTTTCCGGCGTAGAATGGAGCGGGTGGTCAGCCAATTAAACGCGCGGCTGGACCGTCCGATTGAACCGTTCAAATTAGCCCGGCGCCATGATATGATTCAAAGATTGCTCTATCATCCCGATGTGATGCAGGCGGTCAATGATCACGCCCGCAAGGAGGGCATCCCTGAAAATGTCGCTTTTCAAGAGGCGCAGAAATACGCGCGGGAGATCGTGCCGTCCTTCAGTGCGACGGTCTATTTCACCGTCGCCAGCACCATTGCCCGCTTTCTCAGCGAGACGCTCTATAGGGTGCGCATTGGCCGTTTTGAGGATGTTTTGAGCGGTTTGGATCCTAAGGCAACTGTGGTGTTTGTCATGAACCATCGCTCAAATATGGATTATGTTCTGGTGACTTATCTGGCCTCAAAACGCTCTGCATTGTCTTATGCGGTGGGCGAATGGGCACGGATCTGGCCGATTAGCCTACTCATTCGCGCGATGGGTGCGTTTTTTATTCGCCGCAAATCGCGTGGGTTGCTTTATCGGCGGGTTCTGGCCCGCTATGTCCAGATGGCGACGCAGGGCGGCGTGACACAAGCGGTGTTTCCAGAGGGTGGCCTGTCCTTGGATGGGCGTTTGGCACCGCCGCGGATGGGGTTTCTGAATTATGTCATCGCTGGGTGGGAACCAAAGGGCCGAGATGTCATATTCGTGCCAGTCTCGATCAATTACGATCGGGTCTTGGAGGATTACATTCTTCTCGCTGCTGGCAAGCGCGGAGAAAGGCGTTTTGGTGCCAATATTTCCGTCATCGCGCGTTTTTTGGCACAGCAGTTTTGGTTGTGGTTGACGGGCCGCTATCGGCGCTTTGGTTATGCGGCTGTTCATTTTGGCGCGCCGGTGAGCCTGTCGGCGTTTCACAAACAGACGGGCGGGATCTCTTCTCCTGTTCTGGCGCGCGAGATCATGGCCCAGGTGGAGGCCGGCATTCCTGTCCTGCCTGTTCCTCTAATCTCATTGATATTAATTCATAAAGCGCCACTGCGGGCGCTGGAGCTTACTGCCGCATTTGTGGAGGTCATGCAGGCAGTTGAGCCGGAGTATTTGCAAGCCACTCCAGAGGCCTGGGCCGAGGCGGCGGAAGCGGGCGTTTTAAATTTGATGCAGCGCAAGCTGATTGTGCAGGATGGGGGGCGTTATGTCATTACTGAGAAGGGCAAATCTGTGCTCCCCTATTATGCCGCCAGCCTGTCCCATATATCAGAAAAATTACGTGAGTAATTAAATTACAAATTAATACGAAAATTGGTTGCAATATTGCGTGATGGATTTTATCCATTGAAGTGCAGGTTGATTCTGCATCGCAGCAATATCGTAAGGGGCTTCTCATGCCATTGGATTCAAACTCACCCTTGACCGCCTATACCGCGGAGAAAAAAGATCTCTATGACATGGGCGAAATGCCGCCCTTGGGTCATGTTCCGAAACAAATGTATGGCTGGGCCATTCGCAAAGAGCGTCATGGCGAGCCAGATACGGCCATGTTGCAAGAGGTTTTGGACGTGCCTGAATTGGACAATTACGACGTTTTGGTCTTGGTGATGGCGGCTGGTATTAACTATAATGGAGTTTGGGCCGCTTTGGGCGTGCCAATCAGCCCCTTTGATGGCCATAAGCAACCCTATCACATCGCGGGGTCTGACGCGTCGGGCATCGTCTGGGCTGTGGGCTCAAAAGTGACCCGTTGGAAAGTGGGCGATGAGGTCGTGATCCATTGCAATCAAGATGATGGGGATGACGAGGAATGCAATGGCGGTGATCCGATGTATTCGACCTCACAGCGCATTTGGGGCTATGAAACCCCCGATGGCTCGTTCAGCCAGTTCACTCGGGTTCAAAGCCAACAATTGATGCCGCGTCCGAAGCATCAAACCTGGGAAGAAAGCGCCTGCTACACGCTGACCCTAGCCACCGCCTACCGAATGCTCTTTGGTCATGCGCCGCATGAGCTGAAACCGGGGCAAAACGTATTGATCTGGGGTGCATCGGGCGGGTTGGGCTCTTATGCCGTGCAGCTGGCCAATGTGGTTGGTGCCAATGCGATTGGTGTCATCAGTGACGAAAGCAAACGTGATTTTGTCATGGGGCTCGGCGCAAAAGGCGTGATCAACCGCCGCGATTTCAATTGCTGGGGACAAATGCCCACGGTCAACACCCCTGAATACGCCACTTGGTTTAAAGAGGCTCGCAAGTTCGGCGCCGCGATTTGGGAGATCACAGGCAAGGGAAACAACCCCGACCTGGTGTTTGAGCATCCCGGCGAAAGCACCTTTCCTGTCTCAACCTTCGTGTGCAAAAAAGGCGGTATGGTGGTGATCTGTGCAGGGACGACCGGTTACAATTTGACCCTGGATGTGCGCTATATGTGGATGCATCAAAAACGCCTTCAAGGCTCTCATTTTGCCAACCTTAAGCAGGCGGCTGCGGCCAATCGCTTGATGTGTGAAGACAAGCTTAACCCTTGCTTGTCTGAAACCTTTGATTGGAACGATCTGCCGGAAGCGCATATGAAAATGCGCCGCAATGAGCATCTGCCGGGCAATATGTCTGTATTGGTGCAAGCGCCCCGCCGCGGGCTGCGCACGATTGAAGAGACCCTTGCGGTTGCACGGTAAAAGACCCGCCGGGGGCAATTAATTTGCTCCCGGCATCCGAGTGCGCGCAATAGCTCTGGCCCCATGGCAAGCCATTGGCTAAACAAAGGCATGTCACAGACGCCAATTTCCTATTCCGAAGATCAGGCCCAGGCCTATGATACCATCAGTGAGATTCTGCGCTCTGCGGGCGTGGATCTGGCCAATGGGATCGTGACCCCGCCGCGCGAGGGCAAAGACAATATCGCCGCTGTCATTGGCAAGGCCGGATCTGGCAAAACCTTGCTTTTGGCGCAGCTGTATCATGCGTTGAAAGATGCGGGGCTGAACATCGTGTCGGGAGACTATGAACCCCGCGCGCGCAAAGACCGCCGGACCTTGGCGATTTTGGCCCCCACCAACAAAGCTGCGAGCGTATTGCGCAACAGAGGTGTACCCGCGACGACCATCCACCGCATTCTCTATACGCCGATGTATGATCCCGAGTATGAAAAAATCGCAGAGTGGCTCGGTGGCAATGGCGACCGGCCAGAGGTGGAGGGGGTCAGTGACCTCGCATTGGATCGAGCCTTGAGTTTCTTCACCTCCAATGCGTCTATTCCGGGCGCTTTGGCAGCGGCGGGGCTGCGGGGGTCTGACTTTATTACCGGATGGAAGCGCCGCGAGGAGCCTTTGGACGTGGGCTTTGTCGATGAGAGCTCCATGCTCGATGCGCAGCAATTGGAAGATCTCAAAGAGATTTTCCCCACATTGATTCTGTTTGGCGACCCGGCGCAATTGGCGCCTGTGAACCAATCGGGGGCGATGGTGTTTGACGCTTTGCCTGAGGAGCGCCGCTTGGTGCTCAGCCGCGTCCATCGTCAGACGCAAGACAATCCGATCTTAGATCTGGCCCATGCTTTGGGCGATGCTTCTTTGCAGTTTTCTGATTTTGAACAGATGGTGCGGGATGCGTCGATGCGCGATGATCGGGTGGTGATCGGTCAAAGGGTTGAGTCCGACCTCATGGCGCGCTCGCCCGTTCTGGTGTGGCGCAACGTGACACGGATCAAGCTCATTCAAGCCTTCCGCGGCGCCTATCAAGCCCCGATGGAGGAGCTCTTGCCGGGCGAGCCATTGATCTGTGATGGTATTGAGCTTCCTTTAAAGCACCGCAAAAAGCGGTTGGATTTGGAGGCGCGGGGTCTGATCAAAGGGGCGCAGGTGGTCTATCTTGGGCCGGGCCGCAAACCGGGATTTTCGCGCCTGCATGTCATCGGTGCCGAGCAACCGCAGTTGAGCGCCGCCAGCATCGTCAAGATTGAAATGCCCGATGAGGAAGAACCCTTTATTCCCTTTGCCGCCCGCATGGGCGCCACCTTTCTGCATGGGGCTGCGGTGACCATTCATAAGGCCCAGGGCTCGCAGTGGGATACGGTCCAGGTGTTTGCGCCAGATATTTTTGTGGCCGCCCGCATGAACCGAACAGAGGCGGGCACGCAGCTTTGGAAACGGTTGGCCTATGTGGCGATCACCCGAGCAGAGAACCGGCTCATATGGGTTGTGCGCAACCGGCTGGCGCGTCCAAGTGGGGCTCTGGTGGTTGATGATTTGACCGAAGCGGTGCCGAGTTTTGAACTGACGATGGAGCCGATTGAGGATCAAAAAGACGGTGCATTCTGAAGCAAGACGTGGCGGGCCCACCAGAACAACCGTGTTGGTACTGAATTCCCGAGGACCTGTATGTACAGGTGGGCGCCAGGTAAAAGAACCAGGGTTCAATCAGAGCCAGCTCCCTCGGATTGCGTATGGCCACTGGAATTTGACCGCTTTCGAGAAGGGCAGAACCCGCCGCTGTTTGAGATAGGCCTTTGCACGAACTTGTGCAAGGGCTCACTCGAGAATCGGTGCCCCGCCTGCTTGGGTAAACCGGGCGATCATTGCCTCCACGCGGCCAACCCGCTCCTGAGCACCCGGCGGGGCGGTAAAGTCGTGCAAGATTGCCTGCCATTTCGCCGTGGCCCGGGCTTCGGCGGTCAATGCGCCATTCTTTTGCCAAGTGCCAAAATTTGACAGATCCGCATTAATAGGCTCCAGAAAAGCTGTGCTATAATTGTTTAATGTTTGATCTGTTTCGAAAAAATGTCCGCCGGGTGCCACTTGCTCGATGGCGTCAAGCCCGATTGCGGCTGCGTCTGCGGCCACAGGTTTGCACAGATGGGCAATGGCTTGCAGCGCTTCGATGTCCTGGATGAATTTCTCAAAACCAAAGGTCAGCCCGCCTTCAAGCCAGCCTGCCGCATGGATGACCATGGTCGCATTGGCTTGAAGACAGCCCCAGAGCGACATGACGGTTTCATGGGTGGCTTGCATATCATTGGTGTTGGCGGCCGCCCCAGCAGCTGAACGCCAAGGCAGGCCGATGTGACGGGCCAATTGTCCCGAGCCGATCGACATTTGAATATGTTCCGGCGTGCCAAAACTCGGCGCTCCCGATTTCATATCCACGTTCGAGCCAAAGCCGCCATACATCACCGGAGCGCCCGGTTTTGCGAGTTGATTGAGCGTAATGGCCGCCAAAGCCTCGGCATGTTGCAAGGTCAAAGCCCCGGCGATTGTAATCGGAGCCATAGCCCCTGCCAAACAAAACGGCGTGACAATGCACATTTGACCGGCGCGGGCGAAGTCGATCAATGCCTGCGCCATGGGCTTGTCCAACATGCGCGGCGAGTTGGTATTAATGACCGTGGAGCAATAGGGCGCATCGCTAAATTCAGCAGCGCTGAGACCCAGGGCGGTTTGGATGATCTCAAAGCACTCCTGTACCTGCTGCCGGCCCCGACCATAGACGGTCACGGCCTTATCTCCCAATCCCATTTGCGTTTGCATCATTGCGTAGTGGCGCAAATGCACTGGAATGTCTTGCGGTTCGGGCGCAGGGGTGAGCTTGTGGATGACGTCGAAGCTCTGCATTAAGCGCACGGCATCTTGATAGCTCGCCAGATCACCCGGCCTGCGGCCTCGGATGGCGTCGCTGACATTGGGGCAACCGCCGCCGGGGGTAAAGATCAACTGTCCCGGCGCGACCGGCAGATTGCGTGCAGGGTTGGGCGCGTGCAGGGTGAAGGACTGTGGCGCAGAAGCCAGGGCGGCCTCCACCATATCCGAGCCGATCCGCAGCATGTCCCCAGAGACGGCCGCGCCATGTTTGGCGAAAAGCTCAATCGCTTCGGGCAAAAGCACTTTTATTCCAAGGTTTTGCAAGACGTCCAAGGCCGCTTGATGGATGGCCTCCACGCGATCTTGAGAGAAAATACTTTGTGGCTCAAAAGGATGGCGTAGGACCGACCAACTGTGCGTCGAATCGGCCGCTTGTCTGGTTTTGCGGCGTCTCATGGCCGTCACGATAACCGCGTTTGGGCCGCGCGCAAGAGGCAGCTTGCCCTTGCGCCGCTTACCTATTCGTCCATAAATGGCGCATGGATGAAAGCAATCTTTCAAATCTGATGCCGGGCCAGCTTTTGGCGCGGGGCGTTTGCCGCCATTTGCTGAGCTATGATTTTGTTTCAGTCGAAGAATTGGTGCCAACACCAGGTCGCCGCGTGGATGTAATGGCGCTGGGACCCAAGGGAGAGATATGGATTATCGAATGCAAATCTTCCCGCGCAGATTTTCAATCCGACCATAAGTGGCAAGACTATTTACAGTG
>Ga0255758_10003428_pt1 | contig 14055 bp, 17 predicted proteins | sample 011ome_24_FD_179958 | JGI IMG/M metagenome (GOLD analysis project Ga0255758, IMG submission 179958) | Coastal salt marsh microbial communities from the Groves Creek Marsh, Skidaway Island, Georgia - 011513CT metaG (version 2) | ecosystem: Environmental > Aquatic > Marine > Intertidal zone >...
ACATGGCCCACTTGGATTTTTGTATTCTGGTCAATATGGATCGAAGGGAGAGACGGCCTGAAGCGCAAAGAGCTCCAATTACCTATCATGCTCTTGATATCGTTGATGCTGGTGTTGGGCTTTACCGGTATCAACAAAGAATCAGGACTTGCCCCGATCCTACTGCCACTTGCTTTAATTGGGTCGATTGCAGCCACACGTATTCCAAGAGGCGCCGGCAATGCATTGTATTGGTTTGCCGTTATGACGGCTTTATTTTTCACCATAGCAGCTTGGATTTATTTTTCAGCGTCTTACTTCGGGTTTCCTCAAGAGTTATCTGCACACTTATCTAATTTACAACCAGGGTATCAACCTGGTAACAGGATTATTGGCATATTGATCGGCGCGGTCATGTCAATTACTTGGTTTTTGCTACTCTTCAACCTAAAAAGACGACCCGAACGCTCCGTTGTGATCTGGGCGATTAATCTTACATTTGGTTGGATGCTCGCTGTAATACTCCTATTTCATTGGATTGACGAGCGCAAGACATACGCTCCAATGGTCAAGTCGATAATGTTACAGCTAGATGCTGAGCACGACTGCATCATTACGCAGGTGGGTCCTGCGCAACGAGGTTTGATTCAATATTTTGGAGGAATAGAGACCACTAATATTTATTTAGACAATAACAGTCAAAACTGTAACTACCTAATCTACCAAGATCGACAGGATGATGACAATCACATCGGGGCCCCGTGGGAGCTTATATGGGAAGGTGGGCGATCCGGAGATCGCGACGAGCGCTACCGGTTATATAAAAGAGATTCAAGGCCAAAGTAATGGAGAATACGCTACAAAGGTTTCTATTTGAGCACGCAAACATACGAGGTGAAATTGTAAGCCTTGACAGCTCGTGGCGTCAGGTTTTAGAACGCCGAAAATACCCGGTCTCCGTGCGGAAATTACTAGGTGAAGTGACTGCTGCGACAACACTACTAGCTGCCACAATTAAACTCGATGGGACGCTATCGATCCAAATAAAGGGCCACTCAGGACTACAAGTAGCCTTGGCAGAGGCTACAGGCTCAAATAGTTTTAGATCCACCGCGAAGTGGAGTCAAGACAACGAAATGATCCTCGAAAACACAAATCTACTGAAGGACGGCGCTATCGCTGTGACCATTACACCGAAAAAATCCGGGCAACCCTATCAAGGTCTCGTGCAAGTTCAGGGTGAATCTATCCAAGAATCTATAGAAGGCTATATGCAGCAATCTGAACAATTAACTACCCGACTTTGGCTAGCATCAAATGATCAAAGAGCTAGCGGCATGCTTCTCCAAAAATTGCCAACAAAAGAGCCTGTCGAGTCTGATGATTGGAATAGAATTACGACACTTGCTTCTACAATTACCAATCAAGAATTGATTTCATTAGACTTTGAGATGATCCTCAATAGACTTTTTCATGAAGAAACGATTCGCGTTTTTGAGGGAAGTCCTATGCAGTTTATTTGTTCTTGCTCAGAAAAGAGAACGGACGGTATGCTTCAGTCTTTGGGAGAGGAAGAAGTCCGGTCAATTCTTAATGAGCAGGGTAATGTAAACATTACATGCGAATTTTGTGGGAAAAACTATATTTATTCTTCTCTGGGTATCGATCGAATATTTTCTGGAAAATCGATTGATCCCGTTCAGGATTCTCATGGCTCTGTTAACTAAACAAATCATTTCGTATCTGCTCCTTAAGTAAGGCGATGAACGACGATAAACAAGTTCGTATCGATAAGTGGCTCTGGGCTGCCCGATTTTATAAAACAAGAACGCTAGCGGCCAATGCAGTAACAAATGGAAGAGTCAAGCTAAACGGAGCTCGTATCAAACCCTCAAAGCAGCTCAGACTTAATGACAAACTTATAATTCAGTCAGCCCCTTATTCCTGGGATATCCAGGTTACGTCCCTGGCGGAGCGCAGGGTCTCTGCTGTTTTGGCAAAAACCATGTACGAGGAATCTGTCGAAAGCCAGACCATACGAGCAGAACTAACTGAACTACTCAAGCTAGAAAAAAAGCGAAATATTCCAATTCAGAAAGGTCGCCCAACCAAAAGAGATCGTAAACAAATTATTCGATTTAAACAAAAAGACAGTTGAGTGCTCTTATGACAAATCTGACCTATGAAAAAAAATAATAAATTATTTATACTTACGCGCTAAATGCTGCGACCCAAAGTGGGTTTTTGGTCGCAATAAATAAAGAATTTAAAATTATGAAACAACGTAGTTCGCCTTTCAAACCTCAGGTGTAGCTGCGAAAACTACTTAACAGGGGAATAAAATGTCAGACGTGAGAGAAGTGGTTGTTGTATCCGGTGTTAGAACAGCAATCGGAGACTATGGTGGTTCTCTCAAAGATATTCCGCCAACTGACCTAGCCGCGCAATGCATCAAAGAGGCATTATCAAGAGCTAAAATTGAATCTAAAGACGTGGGTCACGTTGTTTTTGGAAATGTTATTCACACAGAACCAAAGGACATGTATTTTGCCAGAGTAGCCAGCATGAATGGTGGAATTCCTAAGGAGGTTCCGGCATTGACCTTGAATAGACTATGCGGCACAGGCTTACAAGCAATTGTCACTGCCGCGCAAATGATCCAACTGGGAGATGCGAAAATCGCTGTTGCAGGGGGCGGCGAATCTATGAGCCGATCCAACTACTGGTTACCTTCTGCTCGATGGGGAGCAAAAATGGGCGACCAGGCTATCGTGGACTCTATGGTTGGAGCCCTTTCTGATCCTTTCGAAGGAATGCATATGGGCGTAACTGCCGAAAACATTGCCTCAGAATACGAACTTGGACGTGAGGTACAAGACAAATTTGCGCTCGAATCGCATCAAAGAGCTAGCCGTGCTATCCAAAATGGCCTATTCAAAGAACAAATATTACCTATCGAGGTTAAAAAAGGGCGAGCTACGGTGACCTTTGATACAGATGAGCATGTTCGGGAAGATGTTTCCTTAGAGAATCTAGCCAAATTACGGGCCGTTTTTAAGAAGGACGGCACGGTTACAGCTGGGAATGCTTCGGGCATTAACGATGGCGCAGCAGCACTCGTATTGATGGACAAGGAAGAAGCGGAGCGACGTGGAATTAAGCCTCTGGCCCAGCTGGTCAGTTACGGTCATGCTGGTGTTGATCCGAGAGTTATGGGGCTCGGTCCTATACCCGCGGTCAAGTCTGCGTTAGAGAGGGGCAATTTAGAGATCAGTGATATTGATATTGTAGAGTCTAATGAAGCCTTCGCAGCTCAGGCCTGCGCAGTCTCTCAAAGCCTGAAGTTCGATCCGTTAAAAACAAATCCAAACGGAGGAGCTGTTGCACTTGGACACCCAGTGGGAGCGACTGGAGCGATTATTACGATCAAAGCGCTCTACGAGCTTAATCGGATTAAAGGACAGCACGCCCTGATCACAATGTGCATTGGTGGTGGGCAAGGGATTGCCGCTATATTCAAAAGCGTGTAACCAATTCCTCCCTCATAATAATATTTTTTAATTTCTTTGTATTAAAAAGTTTTAAAGCAAAGTGTGTACTCACACACATTGCAGTGCAACTCCTAAACTACACTGACATAGTTTGTACAGGTTTTATACTAAAATTTATAACTTCATGATTATAATGATAAAAAATTAAACCTAATTTTTATATAATAGTTGACAAATACCTCCACTCAACTAAAATAGTCGATAATTTGATGCGTTGCAACAATATCAACTTACAATTACCGGAGGCACTAGAACATGACCACAACATTTGATCAATTCTCGGTGGCACAAGAGAAAACATTAGCAAAGCTCTCTCAACTCAATGCGATTGGAACATCAACGGGCAGCGAGTTTATCGAATTAAACATGGCAGCCCTCAAGGAAAGCTCAAGCAAAGTTACCCAAACAACAGCTACAGTGTTGAAATTAAAAGACGTCAAGTCATTAGAAGATCTCCAAGCGACACTTCAACCAAACTTAGATGAGCTGACCAGCTATTGGAAAGCAGGTGGAGATATCGTTAATAAAGCGAATAATGAAATTTCCAAAATATTTGAGGCGACCGTTACAGAAACTAATTTAGCGATCGCTGAAAATCTGGATGCACTTGAAAAAAATGCGTTCCCTGGGGGACCGATTATGGCGTCCGCCATCAAAACAGCGATGTCTTTCGCAAATCAAACATTTGATAATGCGGCTAAAGTCCAACAACAGGCTCAAGACGCAGTTAACACAACCTTAGCCTCAGGCAGTAAAGCAACAAAAAGTAAAAAGAAAAGCTAAACAACACGCAACTTCTCTCACAAACCTCTATCCTTTTAGATAGGGGTTTTTTTATGAAGACGAATTGTTAATCATAGCGATTCAAGTCCTATCAACATACTTTTTGATACAGTTACGTTACTTTTTAAATAGTATTGATTGTTGAATAACATTAAATACATTCTTATTCTATGCCCAGACTTCACACATCAGACTCTTGGAAAAAACTTGAGCAACTCGGAGAAGATACGAAACTCAGTACGATAGAGGAGCTCTTTAGAGAAGACCCAAGTCGCAGCACACAACATTCGCTAGAGCTAAATGGACTTTATCTCGACTGTTCTCGCAACCAAATCGATAAACGGATTAAATCATTACTTTTGAGTCTCTGTGACCAAGCTCACGTAAGCGACCAAATTAACGCTATGTTTTCTGGGAAAAAAATTAATATTTCCGAAAATAGAGCGGTCTTACACACAGCGCTTCGATCAAGTGAGAAAACTGATCCCGATGGGCCGTTGGATGACATCAGAAAGTCAGTTCACGCGAACCTAGAGCAAATGCAACATCTCACAGATACATTCAGGTCTGGAAAACTCTTTGGGGCAACCGGTGAGCAAATTGACACAGTAATTAATATCGGTATTGGCGGCTCAGATTTAGGACCGAAATTGATCTATAACGCTCTCAAGAAGAGCGAAGACCCTCGGATACTATTCGTATCTAATATCGACGAATCAGATCTAAATTCGAAACTGAACGGCACAAATCCAGCTCGAACACTTTTTATTGTCGCATCGAAGACTTTTACAACAGCAGAGACCATGACGAACGCCAGCACGGCATTAACATGGCTGTGTAAGAACCTTAATATCGACGAGCAAAATGCGATCACACATCACTTCATAGCGACCACAGCAAATCCACGTGCTGCAAAAAAATTTGGAATTCAACCAAAAAATATTTTTGAGTTCTGGGATTGGGTTGGCGGCAGATATTCCCTATGGTCGGCGGTGGGACTACCCATTTCTTTAGGACTGGGATTCCAACAATTTAAAGCGCTATTAAAAGGTGCTGAGGATATGGATCTGCACTTCAAAAGCGCTCCTAATGACAAAAATTTGCCGATTTTACTTGCGCTAACAGGGATTTGGCATATCAACTTCAAAGGGTACTCCGCTCAAGCAATACTCCCTTATGCCGAGAGACTTGCAATATTTCCAGAATATCTTCAACAACTTGAGATGGAGAGTAATGGAAAGATGACAGACAGATCAGAAAAAAATATCAAGTACAACACCTCTCCCATAATTTGGGGCTCACGTGGTACAAACTTTCAGCACAGCTTCGCCCAACATCTTCTCCAGAGTCCGACAATCACACCATGCGATTTCATAGGCGTTATAACGACTATAGAAGGTGATGAAAGCGAAAAATCGTTACTTGCTAATTGTCTCGCTCAAATCGAAGCGTTAGCATTTGGCAGTCAAAAACAAGAATCTTCAGGTCAAGCAAAACAGTCGCGAATCATTGAAGGTAACCGGCCATCAAACGTCATTTTGTTAGACGAACTTAACGCATCATCAATAGGTAGCTTGCTCGCATTGTACGAACACAAAGTATTCGTCCAAGGATTAATCTGGAATATCAATTCATTTGATCAATGGGGCGTTGAACTTGGGAAATCTTTAGCAAAAGTTATTGAAAAACAATTAGACGAAGAAAATGTAGAGAGCGAGAGCATTACACCGAATTCAAATCTATTGGAGCGCATTAAATTGTCCAAATACCGAGCTAGCCAGAAATAAAATGTTCTCTATAGAATCTGAGCTCTTCGATAGATTCGTACACATCCGCTAAAGCCTCATGCTTTCCATGTTTGACCAAGCCCTTAACTACCTCTGGCTTCCACCGCTTCGCTAACTCCTTCAGCGTAGACACATCAAGATTACGGTAATGAAAGTAAGATTCTAATTGTGGCATCCATCTCGCCATAAAGCGTCTGTCTTGGCAAATAGTATTCCCACACATGGGAGTGGAATTTTCCGACACGAATTTCTTCATATATTTAAGCGCTGACTGTTCAACGTCAACTTCGTCAAGAGCAGACGCCTTAACGCGTTCTATGAGCCCGCTTTTGCTGTGGGTGCTAGTATTCCAATTATCCATTTGATCGATAATATCATCCGATTGATGCACTACCCAGACCTCTCCCTCATCGACTATATTTAAGTCGGAGTCGGTTACTACCATTGCAAGTTCAATAATGTGATCATGCTCTGGCCTGAGCCCAGTCATCTCCATATCTAACCAAATTAAATTTTCAGCGCTTTGAGGCATAATCATGATTATAACGATCATTCACAACGGTATTCTTCGATAAACTATTTAATCTCTAATAATTCTTTAAAAAATATGATGAGCAACGCATTTTCCTACATATTCCTTTTCTTCGTATTGTCGGCTGCAACCATAAAACTCTGGCTCTCATGGCGCCAAATAACAACAGTAAAATCGCACGAAGGCAAAGTGCCTAAGGCATTTTCTGAGGATATCTCCCTAGACGCTCACCAAAAAGCCGCGCATTACACAGTGGCAAAAATGAAGCTTTCGAATGTATCGACTGCTGTCGAGACCAGCTTACTACTGGCGCTAACATTTGGAGGCATATTAAATTGGCTCTTCGAAAAATCTACGTTGATATCGCAAGGCAACATTTTATCTGGCTTAATTTTTTTTGGGCTCCTTGGACTATTGATTACAGCAGTGCAATTACCGATTGATCTATACAAGACATTTATCCTTGAAGAAAAATTTGGTTTTAACAAAATGTCAATCTCACTTTTTGTTAAAGACCTTGTTATCGGAATGATTGTAACTGCAGTTATTGGGTCAATGTTCATTGCAGGTTTGTTATGGGTCATGGAAACAGCAGGTATAAACTGGTGGTGGTATGCATGGCTTCTTGCAGTTTCGTTCTGGTTTTTTATCCAGTACATCTCTCCAACAGTTCTAGCGCCGATGTTTAATAAGTTCTCACCACTCGAAAACGATAGCTTAAAAGAACGTATCGAAGGATTACTCAAAAAATGCGGTTTCCAGTCAAGTGGGTTATTTGTAATGGATGGTAGCCGCCGAAGCAGCCACGGGAATGCATATTTCACTGGATTCGGCAAATCAAAAAGAATTGTATTTTTTGACACGCTTATCAATAAGCATAGCGCCGATGAAATTGAGGCCGTATTAGCGCATGAGTTAGGGCACTTTAAGTTACGACATGTTTTAAAACTCACATGCTTCATGGTGCTCGTCAGTTTATTGTTCTTTGGACTGTTAGGCGTACTTCAACAGTCGGCTTTCGTGCATGAAGGGCTCAATCTTGACGCTTTTGGTTCTTCAGCAATGCTCCTGGCTGCATTTTATTTTGGTTTGCCACCATTTTTGTTTTTATTTCGGCCAGTCTTTGCTGCGTATCTTAGAAAAAATGAATTTGAGGCAGATGCTTATGCTGCACAGCAGGCGCCAGCGAACGAACTGATCAAAGCACTTATTAAACTTTACAAAGACAATTCATCAACATTAACGCCGGATAAATTATATTCAGCCTTCTATGACTCTCACCCTCCTGCTTCAGCGCGGATTTCTAGGCTTGAGGCATCCATGAATTAACACGCAGATATCAAATATACATATGAATAAAATTACTGAGAATCTTGTAAGACAAAAATGTAAGCCTTGTGAAGGAGGCGTCGATCCCATTCCCGAAACCCAAGTGAAACTGATGCTAAACGGTTTAGAAGGCTGGAATTACATGAATGACAGAATTAATAAAACCTACGAATTTAAAAACCACCATCAGACGTTAGCCTTTGTAAATGCGCTGGCTTGGATCTCACATCGAGAAGATCATCATCCAGATATCTCTGTCGGGTATAACACATGCAACGTGACCTATACGACTCACGCGATTAATGGTTTAAGCGAAAACGATTTTATTTGCGCGGCTAAGGTTGATCACCTTTTTGATCTGTAGATGTAGGCAATTATGGATTTCTATAGCGCCTGTAAAGTAAATTACCCACACGCTTGAAACCTGATTCGCTTAAAAAAAAGGGGACCATAACATCGGCTCATGGTAGGCACTACGCCGTAGAACTAGCGGATGGTTCTATGGTTTTGGGCTACCCCAAAGGGAAAGCAACAAAATACGCCTGTGGGGACGAATGTGTAATCAGCGTATCGGGATCCGAGGGCAGGATCATGGAAGTCGATGACCGCTCGTCAATTTTCTATCGGTCAGACACCTACAAACAAAAACTCATAGCAGCCAATGTTACGATGCTTGTTATGGTTGTCGCTACTGATTTGCCCATTAACCATTCTTTAACGACTCGTTGCTTAATCGCGGCTGAGCAGCAAGGTATTAAAGCCAGGATACTCGTTAATAAATCAGATCTAGGTTTAACGTCTTTAATTAAGCAGTTCATTGCAGAATACTCGCATCTTGGTTATGAACCTATCGACGTTTCAGCCATTACCAATACACACGCAATATTGAAAATTATTAAAAATGAACGTGTCGTACTCGTTGGGCAATCAGGAGTTGGGAAGTCAACGATTGTCAACAATATCATCGCTACCGCACACGCTAGAACCGCGTCAATTTCAGCGAAACTCCACACAGGAAGACATACAACGACCCATGCCCAACTATATAAACTAGACGAGACTACGTCTCTAATTGATTGTCCAGGATTACAATCCTTCGGATTGAAGCATATCGAACCACAACATTTAGCCAACTATTTCTCTGACTTTAGAGTACACCTCAATCAGTGCCAGTTCGCTAACTGCACACATACTGTCGAACCAAACTGTAACGTTATTAATGCCGTTCACGATAATCGTATTAACCTTAGCAGATGGAATGAATATAAAAAAATACTGTTTGAAATACAACACTAGAGTTTAGAGAAAAACGTACTTTAACTTAGCGGCTAACCCAAACATTCAATACAAAAATTACCACAACCCATAATAGAAAACTTCTTGTGAAAAAGCCGATGACTCTTGGGATTGTATCTTTGTCTACGATATTTCCTGGGACTCCAAAGACAGGTTTATAAATTTTTTCTGGACCGACCGATCCCACGCCCCCAAGCTGAACATTAAGGGCCCCTCCACTAGCAGATAACAAGTCCGACCACAAACCGAGTCCAGATTGGCGCCCCTGAATCCACCAGCATCTTAGTGCTGCCTCAAAATCCCCAACGAAAGCATACGTGAAAACTAGGATTTTATGGGGCACCCAAACAAGCGCTGAGTATCCACGCACCACAAGCTCGTTAGATGCAAAAACAGCTAGTAGGTTACCCTTGATGAGCGCTTTAGATATACTTAAAACAATAAAGAAGAATATGGCGCCAGATAGTCCTGGCGTTATGCAATACCAAAATATCACACTAAAAATTCTCGATGTAGTGACTGAAAAAAGTGTGGCGACACTCCCAGACAAATCTTTTTGTCGAGCGGCCTCTGTAGCTTCAATATTCGAGCTTACCTCTCGCACGTCAAACATATTAAACATCAGGGCCAGTACTAAGATTTCTAGCAGGAACAATAACGGCGGGCTATTTTGGAATATGAGTTGTTTCGTAGCCCACATTATCAATAAGACTCCGAACCATGTAGTAACCAAAAAAACCAACGATTGCCAGGGACTCTTCGAGAAAAGATCAGACTCTATAAATTGATCAAACAACCTATCTTTTGATAGGTTAGCCTTATTAAATAGATCAGCAAAAACCCACCCAACAATTGCCGCCACAATAATTACCAAGAATTCCACGCCATCAATGCCCTAAGCTTTTGAAAAAGTTTTCTGAATTATGCCAAGATATAGAGCAGTATACATTTGTTATTAACAATTCAGCATTTACTCAGAAACTAAACAGGAGTGGCTTAGAGCGTAGTAACGAGCACCGTTATTATTAAACCAATCAAGTTCTTATGGATTTATTAAATTATCAATACCTAAATATCGACCTTAATCAAAGAGTCGCGACAGTGACAATCCACCGTCCTGAGAAACGTAACGCACTCTCACCAGAGGTTCTAACTGAAATCACACAAGCATTTCAATCAATTCCTCTAAATACCGAAATACACGTAATAGTCTTAACCGGAGGGGAGCAGTATTTTTCAGCAGGTTTTGACTTAAATGAAATACGAAAACTCGAAAAAATTAATAACGAATCCTATACCGCATTGTTTCACGAAACTTACCGCTCCATATTATTTTGTCCGCTCCCGGTAATTTGTGCAGTTGGAGGCGCAGCTATTGCAGGGGGCTTCGATCTAACTATGATGTGCGACTTTCGCTATGCCTCCGATAGAGCTAAATTTGGACAGCGTGAAATAGCGCTGTCTCTGACTCCCATATTAGACCCTCTATGGCGCATTATCGGTCTAGGTAGGGCGAAAGAGTTAACGTTAACTGGCCGTATTTATGATGCCTCGGAAGCAAAGCTCATAGGTTACGTTAATAATATTTATCCTAATGGTGAGCTTTTAAAGAACGTCCTCAAAATCGCATCTGACATGTCACAGTTCAACAGACAAACCTTGGTTGAAACAAAACAACTCTCGCATCAAATTTTAAATCAAGATCTCGATAGTAGTATGCGTATACAAGAATGGTTATTTCGAACGTACATAGGATCAGATGAAAATCATCACAGAATAGATAGCCTCTTAGAAACACTAAAAAAAAATAAAAGTTAATTCACTCAAGTCATTCGGATATGTCACTTAACGATCAAGATAACGCTCGGTCGCCACTCTCTACGATCCTTATACTGTGTGTAATTTGCGTAACGGGGGGCTTGGTGTATCTCAACGCTGCTAGTGACCCAAATAAAATCGAGCCCCGGCCAATATCTTCAAGAGGTCCACTGACTAATGAAGAGACCTCGACAATATCTATTTTTGAAAAATCAAAAAAATCAGTAGTGTTTATCAGCACGAAACAACGGGTAAGAGACTTTTGGACACGAAATACCTTCTCCGTACCCAGCGGCACTGGATCTGGTTTAATCTGGGATGCTCACGGTCACTTAATAACGAACTTTCATGTAATCAAAGGCAGTAGTGAAGCAACTGTCAGACTCGAAGACGGAAGAGATTATAAGGCCTCACTGGTTGGAGTTAGTCCCTCGCATGATCTTGCAGTCCTAAAAATAACCGTTCTCAATCAGGCGCCTCCGCCTATTCCAATCGGGGAAAGCGAAGACTTAAAAGTAGGGCAAAAAGTATATGCGATTGGTAATCCGTTCGGTTTAGACTGGACACTAACTACCGGTATTGTGTCTGCGCTAAATCGCAGTTTAAGTACTGACGGCGGACAGAACATAGAACATTTAATTCAGACAGATGCAGCGATTAATCCAGGAAATTCCGGCGGCCCCCTTCTTGATTCTGCTGGACGATTAATTGGTATTAATACCGCGATATTCAGTCCCTCCGGTGCCTCAGCAGGAATTGGATTTGCGGTGCCAGTGGATACCATTAATCGAGTGGTACCTCAATTAATACAATATAAAAAATATACTCCACCAAGTATTGGTATTCATTTCGATCCAGGTCTCAACAGACGTATTACGCGCACGATGGGTATTAATGGAGTTGCGATTCTTCGCATTTCTCCGGGCTCGCCTGCCGCAAAAGCCGGACTTGAAGCAGCAAGACTTAGGTCTGACGGCGTCATTGTACCCGGCGACATCATTACTAAAATTAATGGAAACTCAGTGGAATCCGTCAGCAATTATCAAGGGATCATGGATAATTTTAAGAATGGGGATGAAATTACAATCTCTGTTCATCGACATGGCGAAATTCTAGATTTTATAGTTGAGGTTAATGGTAAATAAAATACGCCTAAAAGGTCTTCGATAAACTTTCAATTGCAACACTCACCGGAATAGCATTGGGTAGATCCATCAAAATCTGAGGTGATAAGCAAACTAAGAAGCCTCTCGCTCCTCCGTTGACATAAATTTCAGATAAATCAAAGATAGATTTTTCAATGTAAATCGGCATCACCTTCCGCGTGCCAAAAGGAGAAGTACCACCCACGACATACCCAGAATGTTTATTCGCGACTTTGGGGTCGCAGGGTCTAACGCTTTTCACGCCAACGATCCTTGCAAGCCCTTTTGTGGACACTTTCTTATCGCCGTGCATGAGAACAACTAGTGGTTTGTCATCCTCAGTCTGCATAATGAGGGTCTTAACAACCACGTGCTCCGATATGCCCAATTCACGAGAAGATACAGCTGTCCCACCACGATCTTCATAGGTGTATAAATGCTCCGTATATTTAACGCCCTGACTTTTCAAAAATCGGATAGCAGCGGTCACGGGATATTTCATTTGACCTATACCTCAATAAGAGCCGTCGCCAAATTACGTAACATCCCAGCTGTAGCGCCCCATATTTCATAGCCTTGGTAAGGAAGACGATAATAATAGCGTAGCTCTAACCCACTAAAATTAGATGACATCTCGTAATTCTCTAGGCCTAAAACTAACTCCATGGGTACTTCAAATATCGACTCTACTTCATAAGGATCTATGGTGCAGTCAAAGGGAGACTCTATCCAACCGACTATGGGAGTGACCCTAAACCCTGTTCGAATATCATATTCGGGAAGCTTGCCTATCAATGAAGATTCATCCAGCCTCAACCCAATTTCCTCCTCTGTCTCCCTAAGTGCTGTAAATTGTCTACCATTATCTTCTTCCGAGACGCGTCCTCCAGGAAAACTAACTTGCCCCGCATGATGTTTTAAGTGCGTGGTCCGCTTTGTCAACAAGATGGATAGGCTACCGTGGCGGTGAACAATCGGAATCAATACTGCTGCGGGGATAGGGCTTTCATCCGCTGGATACTGAAAGGATGCCTCATCACTTAAATCGCTAATAGGCTTAAATAGTGCTAATTTTTCCGTAATAGCGGAACGAGTAAGCAATGAAAAAGCTTCCTATGTAGTGTGAATTAAATTTGAACCTCAATAGTATTACACAATCCTAATCAGAAACTTAAAACCAGATTTCAATCAAGATATATATATAAATACTGAATCTATGCATACCCAAAATTATCTAAAAATAGCATTTGCTACGGGTCTAATCATTATTAGTTGTCAGCAAAACAGTAATGCTGGTTGCTCGTCAGAAATTCGTATTCTAGGAGACGATTTAATTGGAAAGACATTCACCTCTCATGAAAATCACCTTCTATCAGAGCGAATTCTTCGCGCTAAACAGTTTTGTTTTAGAGGCGACGAGGAAAAATCCATAGATGCGATTAATGCGGCTCGAGAACTTGCAGGACTCAAGCCAACAAACGGATCATTCGATTGGGAGAATGTCCCAATCGAAGATTTAAGTCGACAGCCCACAAACTAGTTAAAAGTTTATCGATTTGTAATTGCGTCAACAGAACAAAGTGCTGACATATTCACCAGCCTCCTAACGGTTGCAGTTGGAGTCAGAACATGGACTACTCTTTCGGGGCCAAGCAGTATTGGACCGACAGTGATCCCCTCTCCAGCGGTAACCTTCATTAAGTTAAAGGCAATATTTGCCGCATCGAGATTCGGCATTACCAACAAATTAGCCTCACCCGAGATCTGAGCGTTAGGAAAAATCCGCTGACGGATTTTTTCGTCCAAAGCGGCATCACCGTGCATCTCACCCTCCA
>Ga0255758_10003437_pt1 | contig 14039 bp, 8 predicted proteins | sample 011ome_24_FD_179958 | JGI IMG/M metagenome (GOLD analysis project Ga0255758, IMG submission 179958) | Coastal salt marsh microbial communities from the Groves Creek Marsh, Skidaway Island, Georgia - 011513CT metaG (version 2) | ecosystem: Environmental > Aquatic > Marine > Intertidal zone > Salt...
TTTCTCCCTCCCGCGTCCATCGTCGCGTTCTCTTCGTCGTCTCCATCGTCGTCCGCTTCCATCTCGTCCTCTTCTTCTTCCACGGGTATTCGAAACCTTACAATCACGCTATCTTGCGACTCCTCCGTGGTGCCGGTTTCTTTATCCACGACCACCTGTCTCGCGCTGTAAAATCTGTGCACCATTTCCAACCGTCGCGCGTTATCCGCAAAGCCAAAGAAAACAACGTCTGGTCTCGTCATCGTTCCGAGAAATCCTTTCCCTAACTGCTTGGCGCTTAAAATGCCTCTCGTCGCCACCGGAGGAAGAGAAGTGTTGTTGTTGTTGTTGTTGTTGTTGTTATCATTAGTATCGTTTGTATTTTTCTGCGTTTGTACAGAATAGTGATTAGTACTATTCTTATTTCTGACCGCGACTGCCCGCATCTCGGCTAACCTCAACTGCGCGGTTCTCGCAGTCGTCGTCCCTCTTCTTCTTTTTCTTCTCTCTCCTCCCTCCTCATTCTCGTCGTCGTGGTCATCGTCCACCTCTACCCTGGGCGCAACCGGTACCCCTCTCAACTCCACCCCTGCGCTCGCCGTCGCCGTCTTCTCTCCCGCGATGTGCACCGCCCCTTCTCTCCCGACCACCACTTCCACTCTCGCGCTGACAAACTTCAACCGTTCCGTCGCTTCTCTCAACACCGACGCGGACTGATAATCCAAGTCCAACCAATACGGAACTTCTTCGAACCGTCTGGTATCGATCGCCGCGGCGATATCTTCCACGTCTTTTCGATTCAAAGGGCCGTAAATCGGAACGTCTTGGACGATATCAATCTCCCCGCCGAAGGACGAGAAGCACAAGACCGGCGTTAAGTTTCCTTTATTATTATTATTCGTTTTATTCTCCGTATCGTCTTTCCTTCTTTTATGTTCTCTTCTCAGTAACTTCACGTGCGCGCCCGTGGCGTTCACGTTCACCAGTCCTTTCACCACTCGTAACAACCCGTTGCTGTCCACTTTAAAGGCGATTTGGTTCTTCACCGCGGAGGAGCACACGTACGACTTTTGTTCGAATATTATTTGATTTTGTTGTTGTCCACTGTTCGTGTTGTTATTCGTGTTGTTCTCAAAGATGCTCACGTCCGCGTGCGCGTCCACTCCTCCGGTCTCTTCCGGGCGTAACACGAGGGACATTTGCGTTGGATTGAAGTACAACGTGACGACGTTTTTGTTCATCTTTTCGAAGAGAGGGAGCAATCGGTCGAGCCAAGCCAGGCCGAGCTGCGTGATTTGGCCTCTCAGCTTCATTTTCGTATCTTCACCTCTCCTTCTTCTTCTTCGCCTTCTTCTTTAAAGCGCTGCTTACTCGCCTTACGCCTCGACGAGAGTGGAGAGATTTTTGAATTTTCCAAGGGGCAGCCCCGTGCGAGAAAATGCTTCATTACGTAGAGTCCTCATTCGTATGAATACACAGAACAGACTTTCGCAGATATAACAACGCGACTAAAAACAGCAGCGCGAGACATTTCGCAGCACACATATACTGCGTTAATATTGCTTTTGCGCGATTTTTTTTGATGACGTCTGATGCTACCGCTGCTATTCTGAGAGAGAATGCATCTCATTATCATCGCGATGACGAGTTACTCGTGGAACGGAAACGAAACGAGATTCAAATCTGGGAGCGCGCGTACGAACGCAAGCACGAGAGAAAACCAACCAGAAAAGACGTGGAGGAAAACGAGAGCGTGAGAAAGATGTACCGAGAGTATAAAGAACTCGTGGTATCGATGACGAGCACGTGCACCACGAAGAGTATTCAGAACAAGAAGAACAACAACAACGGGAAAGGAGGAGGAGATTTCGAAAATTTTCATCCCACTGCGAAGAAGGAGGAATACGAAAGCGACGGGGAGGATGAAGTCATCGAAGCGACGCCGCCGAGGAAACAACAACGACACATAAAACAACAACAGCACAACAAATCATCATCGTTTTTAAAGTCGTCGTCTATGCCGTCGTCCGTGGTATCATCTGCAGAGAAGAAGAAAAACGCCGCGGAAGCCGCCGCGGACGAAGCTTCTCGTTTCGCTTTGAAAGAAGAAGCGAAGAAGAAAACGAAACCGTTACTAGTAGTACCACCAGCACCACCGCCGAGTTTAGTGATGAGGATGAAAAGTAATAACAACAAAGGTAATATTGCTGGCGATTTTTCTTCGTCCTCCTCGTTCGCGACCATCGCGAATAAGCAGAAGAAGAAGACATCATACGAGCCTTTACTTTGCGAAGAGGACGAGAGAAATCGAGCGAAGGAAAGATTCGGCGCAATGAAGAGACGGGAGATGCACGCGATGGAAAACGTCAGTTTAACGAACGCTTTGAAAGAAGACGTCGTCGTCCAGCCGAGGAAGAAGAAGAAGTTGGTTGTTCGAGAAGAACAAAGAGTGGTCGTAGGAACAGCAGCAGCGGCAGCAGCAGAAGAAGAAATAGAAATAGAAAAAGAAGACGGAAACTCAGCAGCAATGATGAGAGAAGGAAGTAAGATCAACACAGTATCGAAAACAGCCGATGATAATGGAGGAGCAAAAACGACGACGACGACAAAACTTCCACCGACGTTTTCACCGCCAAAGAAAACCGCGGCGCAAATCCGGGCGGAGCACGCGAAGCGGTTCCCAGAAGTCGGCGTCGCCAAGAAAACGGCAAAATTCCGAGGCGTGAGCGAACACTCGCGACGCAAGACGTACAAAGCGCCAAGACGGAGAGCGGGTAGTGCTAAACGCGCGCCAAAAGTGTACACGCGCGACGCCGCTCGAAGTGGTGGCTCGAAACACCTCAACGCGGAAAGGAGAGAGCGAAACGCAAAAGGCAAAACCGGGAAATTTTCCGTCGGCGAGGGCGACGATGATTTGTATAGCAGTAAAAGCAAATACGACGATGACAACGACGAGGACGACATCGAAAGGAATAAGCTGGACGCTCTGGCCGCGGAAAAACGCAAAAGATTAGAGGAGTTGAACGACGACACTTTGCAAAAATACATCGCGGATGTTCGCGAGTGCCTCTCTTTCGTTGCCGAGAAGAAAGGAGTACAAAGTATGGACGATACGAACGACGACGACGACAACGACGACGACGAAACAGCGGTATTGAAAGAGAAACTGCGCTTGGTTTTAGAGCGTGGATTTGGGTTTCCGGTGTTCAAACCTGGACAAATAGACGTGATTTTACGCGTCTTGAGAGGCGCGAACACGTTAGCGTTGTTGCCCACGGGCGCCGGGAAGTCTCTGACGTACCAACTTCCGGCGTTGCTGTTACCTGGGATCACTTTAGTTGTTTCGCCTTTACTTGCATTAATGTCCGATCAAATGCGCGGTTTACCGCCGGCTTTAAAAGGCGCGTGTTTACGTTCGGACGCGTCCTACGAAAAGACGGAGGAAACGCTAGAGGAGGTGAAAAGCGGTAACGTTTCGATTTTATTCGTTTCTCCGGAAAGACTATTGAACGAGAAGTTCTTGTGTGCGCTGCGTGAATGCCCGAACGGAGTAAGTTTAGCGTGCATCGACGAGGCGCATTGCGTCTCGGAATGGTCGCATAACTTTCGACCGGCGTATCATCGACTCGGCTCGATTTTGTTCAATCGAGTGATGAGGAGTGGGATGAACAACAACAACAACAATGGTAAAATGTTCCCAGTGCTAGCGCTCACAGCGACGGCGACGAAGAAGACGGAGATGAGCTTACGCGAGACTTTGAATATTGCCCCCGAGAACGCGCTCAGAAACGATGCCATTCGCGATAACTTGTCCTTATCGGTTATCCGCGTGCCGTCGTGCTCGCGAAATTCAACGCTTTTACACTTCTTGCAAAAAGATCATCCGAAAGGAGCGGCAATAGTGTACGTTGCGTTCAAAAACGAAGCAGAATCAGTTGCGAATTACTTGAAGGTTCAGGGCGTGGTCGCTCGTCCCTATCACGCTGGTCTCGATAAAAGTGAACGCCACAGAACGCAAATGCAGTTTCAAGAGAACAAAGTTCGCGTGATTGTTGCGACGGTTGCTTTTGGCATGGGTTTAGATAAACCGGACGTTCGATATGTGATAAACTACGCGTTGCCGAGGTCGCCGGAAGCGTACATTCAACAGTGCGGCAGAGCCGGTCGAGACGGAAACGAAGCGCATTGCTTGACTTTTTTGGATCCGGAAGATTATTTACGGTCGCGGTCGTTGACGCACGCGGACGGGTGCGATGTCACGAGCATTCGAGATCTCATGGAAATTGTATTTCTCGGCAACGGCGACGTTCTGAAACCGAAGACGACGCAAAAAAAGAAGAAAAAGCAGGTAAGTGAAGAAGTCTTCAGGGACGAGGACGACGATATTGAGAAAAGGAAGACGGATTACGACGCTTACGGTAATTGGATACCGAAGCTCGGGCGCATAAAACCGGACGTCATCGCACCAGTTATTGACGTAAAACTCGAGGCAATAGAAACAGCGTTATCGTGCCTGGAATTGTGGGGCCGGGACGCGCAGTCGATAACATCTCCGGGTTCTCGCGACGTAAAATTGGACGAGGAGTATTCAAATTTACTGCGCGTGCTCCCAGATTTCCGCTCTACGTGCGAAATACGCTTCTTCGGCCGCGATCCGAAAGAGATTGCAAAGCAAAGCACGCTCGTAGATGCTATTCTGAAGCTCTGCCCGGAGCCAAAAGCGGACGGTGCGAGAATCTTTGACATTTGCAAAGCGGCATTTCTATCCAACTGTTCTCTCGATGACGTCGCGTTCCAGTTGAAAGCTTTGCGAGATAATAGAGAAGCGGGATACGAAATTCGCGACCGAGCGCTCGGTTTCGAGATTTTACGAGATCCACCGAAAGGGGATAAATTGCGCAAACTAGCGTTTGATTTAACCAAGCGCTTGGATGCAGTAGAGAAAGGTAGCGTTGGTAAACTGGATGCGTTGTATTCGGCGTTGGATTACGCCGCGGATGCAGAAGCAGACGACGTGCAAGGCGCTCGATTGCGCGAAAGTTTGAAGTGGTACTTGAACGCAAGCGAAGAGGAGGGGGAGGAGGAGGAGGTAGAAAGAGTTGAAGAAGATCCGAGTGGAGGAGAAGAAGACGTGCCGGTTCGCAGGGTTGCCGAGGGAGCAAAACGCCCGAAGTGCGTGTTAACGGAAAAGCGGATGCTCGTCGCCGACATTCGCGAAATACTCACGCATCGCAGAGACGGTAAAGTCGGTGGCGCCGGTATGCTTCGCGCTCGCGCCGTCGCGCGCATTTTACACGGTATAGGGTCCCCGAAGTACCCAGCCGCGGAATGGCGAAGAGGTAGTTCCGCACATCTGTGGGAGCGCCATCGAGACGTCGATTTCTATACCGTCGTTGAAATGTGCAACGCCGAGATCTTGCGCGTAAGAGGCGTGGTGCCTACGAGCGATACTAAGAATAGCGAGTAGAATACTAGTAATAGATAGTTTTTAGTAGTAGTAAAGGTACACTTTAATTTACAGGAGGGATCATACTCATCGTTACGATTGCGGGGGCGACTCGGGCTTACCGAGCGTCGTCGATTTAGACGACGACGACGACGGCAGTGGTGATGGTGGTGGCGGTGTTTTATTTTTTCTTCCGCTCGTCGTTCCTCTCGGCGAGCACGTGCTAAAGAGATTCCCTAAACCGAACAAGTCCGATGCGGACGCGGCGCTCTTTTGTTGCTGCATTTCGTGCGGATCTTTATCCGGAAACAATTCGTATTTGACGGAATCTTTACTATCTTTTTCGCTCACGTCGTCGTTTACGTCGTCGTCGTCGCCGCCTAGGTGAGAGGACGTCGTCGTCACCGACCCGGTCGGGGTCAACTCGTGCGGGTCAACTTCTCCTCTCCCGACGGTCCTGACCGTGAACGAGGATCGCGCGCTTTCCATAGTCTTCGCGGCCATTTTTGCCCCGCTCTCCGTGGTTTTCTTCACTCCGTCGTACACCGTCGTAAAACCGTCGTCCAAGAATTTTTTACTCATCATGAACCCGTCTGAAACGCCGTTGGTGATGAGATTCAAACTTTCGTCTTGAAACTCGACGATAATTCTTTGCAACACGCCTTGCGCGATTCGTTTCCCGAACGCCTTCCCGGTGCCCACGAACACTTTATCCACCATTTCAAACTTGTTCACCTTAAAAGACGTTTGCGAAACCGTTAATATTTTCACGTTCCAATCGATTAATCTCGTCTCTTTCACTCTTAGAACCAATGGTCTCTTTTGCATCATCTCGATTGGATCTTCTTGCACGCGGTTTATCATCGTCGCGTACCTCCCAAGCGCGGTCAGTTTATCCGTCACGTCCGTCGCCACCGCGCCGATTTCTTTCACAACTGAACCGGAAATCTCGATCGTCTTATTCGCCGCCTCTTGAATCTTCTTGTTCGCGTCTTCGATTTGCGTTTGAACTTGAGATTGAAAATAGGAAAATAAACCGTTGTTGTTGTTGGTATTCTTCGCGTTTGACGTCAAATCCTCCTCCTCCTCGCGCGTCCCAGTAGCATTCGTCCCTTTCGTCGTCGCAGCTTCATCTCCTTTTGCTTCTTTTACCGATGACGACGACACCGACGACGATTTTATCCCTTTTTTCTTAAACACCCGAAAGTTCCCTCTCCCTCTCCACTCCTCGACGAACACGTCCACGCCTCTCAATACCATCGAGTCGACTTTCGCGCTCAAAAATCCAACCGCGAAATTTTTATCCTCCATGAACTGCATCATCGGCACGAGCGTGAAAAACGAACACTCGAACGAAATCTGTTGCACGCGCATGAAGTACGGGGACGAAAATTCCGGGATCTTGGTCTTCTGTATCTTCGCCGCGTTTTCACGTTTTTCCTTTTTTTCCTCCTTCGTGGCCGCTTCATCAGCCAAAGCACCGAAGATGTCATCATCATCCTCCTCCTCTTCGGAAACGCAGTTCCCGACGTGTACGTCAAAAACGTCCACTCGGTTCCACCGAAACTTCACTCGTTTCAGAGTCACTTTTTCGCTTTCCGGGAATACGTTTTTCTCGAGTAACGCTAACGCGTATTCGGTGACTTTTGCGTCCACGTATCGCATCATCTGCGCGCGATTCAAGTACAGAAATGCGACACTCACGAGTACGAATTGGAGGATGGAAAGGACCAACTGCGGGTGCAAAAGAGTCTGGAAAAGAAGGCGGTGCGAAAACGCGAGGAAACGAATCCACAGAGGAAGCGTTTCCTCCATCTTTTTATGACTGCTTGTGTGTGTGTGGTACTTTAAAAGAGAGGATCTTTTCTGGGGAAATGTGTGTCTACTCTAAATTCTAAATTCTGTGCTACGTGCTACAACTGCTCTCCCTCTTCCTCTTTTTTTGCCTCTTTTTCTCCTTCTCGCGACGCCTCTTTCTCTCCTTTTTCTCTTTCCTTTGCTTTCGCTTCTTTTCTTCTTTTCTCTTCCTCTTGGTGGTCTTCTTCTTTAACGAATGTGATGACGATGATGATGATGATGATGATGAGTCAGAATCGGAATCAGAATCATCCCTAAACTCCTTCTTCCTCTTCTTTCTCGTCCTCTTCTTACCATTATTACCACTATAAATCCCTAACATCTCGTTCCTCTCTTTCTCCTCCCTTTCCTTTATGATGTTCATCTCCTCTTTAATTCTTTTCTCGTCGTCTTTCTCGTCCAAATCATCATCATCATCTGTGATTCGTTTCTTCGCGTACCAGAACAAATCTTTCCCGCGTTGCCACCTCCCGACGCTCGCTTTCACCGAGTGGCCTAAATAGTTCTCCCGGTGCTGGGTGTCATTTTTGACGGACTCCCAGGAGAACTGGTCCTTACCACCTCGCGTGCCACCGCGAGCTGGGCCGTCGTCCATTTAGTATAGTATGAGTGTGTGATGTATTTATTCTCGCAAAGCGTGCTCGTTTTGTGCAGCACATAGGTAAAATCTACGCGCAATCTATAATCTCGATATCTCTCTAATTAATACACATCTCTCTCTCTCTCTGAAAACTATTATTAAGGATTGATAAAATCCGCGGTTTCGTAGTCGAAATAGTCCAACCGTTTCGTTCGAGACCACGATTTCAATAAGGCGTCTTGGTTTTTCACCGCGCAGCGAAGCGAGGACGGTTGCGTTTGCATCGTTTTCAGCCATTTTTGGAAATGACGCGGCTGTTGATGATGTTTTGAGGAGGAGGAGGAGGAGGAGGAGGACGGAGGAGAAGGAGGATGATAATATTCGACGTTTCCTAAGGTGTACCCTTGGAAATGTTGCAAGGCGAGTTCGAATCGTTCGGCGAACGGGTATATCGCTACATCCGCCAGAGACGCTCTGTCGCCGCCAAAGAGAAAGACTTTGCGTTTAGTATTACTATTGTCATCATCATTGTGCTTCTCAATTAACGCGTCTATTTCCCAAATTTCTCTCTCAAACCGCTCTAAAGTCCTTTCGTTTCTGGTCGTATCAAAACTCCAACCTCCCCCGATCGCTTGTAATCCTAAACTCACGAATTTTTGGTCGCACGCGTTGGCGAAACGCTTCGCGTCTTCATAAGATGAGGGTGATGACGACGACGACGAAGAAGTTAAAGAAGAAGAATCATCATCAGAATAATACTCCTCCCACAACCGTTCGTTAATTCGTAAGCTTTCGCTCACGAGTTCGCCAGTCTCTGAGAATTCAATCAAAGGCACGACGCCTCTCCCGTTGGTCATTTCGAGGTAAAATTTTGGTTTGTTCGAAAGGTCAACGTCCACGATATCTACTTTTCCTCCTTCTTCACGAAGCAGATGTAATTCATCTAAACAAAGTCTCACTCTGTGCGCGTACGGACACAACGAGTGCGTGTAAAAGACAATCTTTTCGTGAGGATGTTTCTCGCTTCTTCTTTCAGTGTTACTACTACTACTACTTGTTCTTCCATCAATATCATCAATATCATCATCATCATCCCCTAACAACTTTGCATCATTTTGAAAAGAAGAAACAGAAGAAGACAAATCAGAAGAAGAAGAAGAAAACATCGCGACCACTCCCTTTTTATTAAACGTCGTCTTCTTTGTCTTCTTCTTCTTTGGTGCTACCGTCATCGACTCTGACGGCGACAAAAACCGCGACACAGAAGACGAAGAAGAAGTCATATCTATTTATAAGAGAAGAAGGGAAAAAAAGTGGATAAAATGGAAACAAAAATTCATTCATCTTCATTAAGAGAAACGCTCGCTTCGGAGAAGAGAGATGTTCGTAACATCATCATCACCTTCTTCTTCTTCTTTTGCTGCCCCGTCGTTGTTGTTCCAGCGGCAGAAAAGCGCGACTCCTTTTACGACGACGACTCCTCTTCTTCGCGACGAGAAGAGTAGTAGTAAGAAGAATTCGAGACGAATTTCATCATCTTCTCCCAATATGAACCCTTTCGAGTTTACGACAGCCTCGCGAACGGTGTTTGAAATCGATGCGTTTGAAACGCGCGCGGTGAAGTTGATCACAGATTTAGCGAAGCAAGAAAACGCGACGATCGATTCGGATGCGCATCCCGGAAAAGTCCTAATCGTGTGCGGGGAGTCGGAGAGATTTTCAGCGCCTTTGAAGAAAAAGTTGAAAGAAGAAGCAAACGTTGAGTCGGTTGTCTTTCATTGCCCGAAAGGCGAACCGACGGTACAGTCGGCGATTGATTGCACGAAATTAGCGTCGGAGAGTATGTGCGAACTCGTTGTCGCGGTAGGGGGTGGAACGGCGGTGGATACCGGCAAGTGCGTGGCCGCGATGTTGACCAACGGCGGCGCCGAGCGGGATATATACGATTTTCTCGAGGTGGTTGGAAAAGCGATGCCGATTGAAAAAAGACCGAGACCGTTCGTGGCGATACCGACGACGGCTGGACCCGGAGCGGAGTTGACCAAGAATAGCGTGCTCGAAGCTGGAGATAGGAAAGTGAGCATGCGTCATCCGTTGATGTTGCCGGATTTGGTCATCGTCGATCCGAAATTGACCGTGCAAATGCCGAGGGACGTGACCGCGCACACCGGGTTGGACGCTCTGACGCAGTGCATTGAACCGTACGTGTGTAATTCTCCGAACCCAGTGACGGATAGTTTGAGCATGAGTGGTATTAAATTAGGCGCGAAGAGTTTACGAAGATGTTTGGAACAGCCGGAGGATATAAACGCGAGGACGGATATGGCGTTATGCGCCATGTACGGAGGGATGGCGTTGGCGAACGCCAAGTTAGGTGCGGTGCACGGATTTAGCGGTACGCTGGGTGGTTTGCTACACGCGCCGCACGGGGCGATTTGTGCGGCGTTGTTGCCACACTGCGTGAAAATGAACGTGAAGTTGTTAGAGACGCGCGTGATGGACGAGAATCCGCAAAGTGCGAAAGAAGGTTTACGACGGTACGAAGAAGTAGCCAACGCGTGTTTAGGTAAAGACGACGCCACGGTCGCAGAATTGGTAAAATGGATAGAAGATTTAGTGTCATTTTGCGGGGTGCCAAAGTTGAGCACGTTTGGCATGAAAGACGAAGACGTCTCGGAGTCCGTCTCGAAGAGCATGCAAAGTTCGAGCATGAAGGGCAACCCGGTTGCTTTAACCGTCGAAGAGTTGGAAGAAATGCTCAGGAATGCTATGTAATAATCGTACTGCTCTATGTGCTCTAATCGACAAGAATTAAGGAAAGTCATCTTTCGCCATCATGAGACTGGTCACCCACCGCTCCAATTTCCCTTCAAACTCCCTCCCGTAATCCAACTCTAACCGTTTCCCGACTCGTTCCCACGCATCGCTTTTCTCTAACAGTTTATCTAAAACTCTCGCGGCGGCGTTACAATCTTCCGCTGAATTTTGGTTCGAGCGGAAGTATTGTCTCTCTGCGAGGAATCTCGAGTCCCCGACGCCAACGAGGACGTATTTCCTCCTCCGTTTACTCTTCGTCTTTGTTGTCTCGTTTCTCTTCTTCTTCTTCGACGCGTTCAACAGAATCTTCACGACTTCCAATCCTTCCTTTGCAATCTCGTCGTTTTCGACGGTTTCTACCACGATGACCACGATACGGGGATTTGTTGTTGTTGGTGTTGTTGTTGGTGTTCTCGTCCGCATCGCGTTCTCGTTATCTTCTTTGTCTTCATCTTTGTCTTTGTCTTCTTCTTCTTCTTCTTGGATGATTTCCCCTAATTTTCGTAGCGGGGAAATGCGTCTGCGTGATGATGATGATGACGTTCGCGACGATGAAGAAGAAGAGAATAAATCGACGAGCTTTTGCGCGACAATCTCCGCGACTGGGCCGCAATACGCGACGTCAATTTCGTCGATTTCGTTTTTCAGACCGACGCAAAATGAATCTGAGCGAGTCGCTTTCGTTGTCGTTTCCATCATCGTCAATTAAAATCTATCCTCTATTGTGTAGTCTTTTTGTGCTAAAAACCCCTAAAAATGTGCCGCTCAACGACGCTCCTTTTCTCTCTCTTCTCGGATGTCCAGAACTGCGGGATATGCGTTTTTTAACAGTCTCAAACTCTCTAAAGTCAACTCGAAGGAATGGACGGTATCTACGCCAGGCACGTCGTCAAAGTAGTGGTATTTCACGTCGTCTTTGTCCAAGCTTTTGTCTTTACTGTTACTCCCGCTCTTGGACCCGTTGTTGTCTTTTTTCCAGGCGCTAAAGCCGTAGAGCGTGACTTTGTCGCACTGCTGAGCGGCGGCGACGATGGCGAACCATCCGGAATTTGGTTTGCACGATTCCTCTTGGTTCATGGCGTTGGAGATGGAAATCGCGCCTCTGCGTTTGCGCCAATTTTCCTTCGCGTCCTTGGCTCTTTGCGCGGTTAACGCGCAGTTCGGCGTCTGTTCGCCTCTCTCGGCGGCTTCCGAGAGCGCGTCTTTACTCACCGAGTTCCAAAGCGCGTTGGCGCGAACGATAAAATCTGGAGAGAGCAAAGACGTCATCGGAGGCTTAAACCGACGGAGAATGAGTTGGATGAATTTTCTTCGCCACGCCATGCTCAAGGTGGTCTCGTAGAGGACTAACCGACTGTTTTCCGGCTTTTTCATCTTCTTGAGCATTTCGCGTCTGCGCCAGTTCGGGTCGGTTAAATCGATATCTTCCTCTTGCTTAAAAATGAGCGGCTCAGCGTGACATCCTTTCATTCGACACTTGATTAACGTGCCCAAACAAACTTTCGCGTCGCACACGTCTGGATCGTTAATCCGTAACGTCCTGGCGTCGTTGAATCCTAGGCGTTGCGCGTGGTGCATGTTCACGATGTCGTGCGTCGTTCGGCTGCCGACGTGCTTGGAGAATTTCTTCACTGGCGGGTAATTGATTCGGAAGACGCCGTCGTGTTGATCAATCTCTTCGCCGTATTCGTGTTTCAACATCAATCCTGAGTTGGCCACGACCGCACACGTTTTATACGGACGTTTCTTTGAAATCGTTTCGGATTGCGGTAAAAGCTTGACGAGCATCGGGTGGAAGAAGAATCTCCAAATGGCGTCGTTTCCGTTCGGTCCAGGGGCGACCGTAGTCACGTACGCGCGTTTGCGTTCTCCAGCACCAACGTTTCCGACGCACTCGAACGTATCTTTCGTAATTTCCAAGTTGACCAGTTGCGGATCGACTTTCAAAGCGGTGGCGTTTGGGAGCGGCCATCGCAAACGCATCGGGCTACTCGCCGATTTCGCCGTTTTCGCGTCGTCGTGCGCTTTGTGCGCGGCGACGAACCGTTCCGCGTACCCGTACGCGTCCGTGAGTTGGTCTACTAAACACTTCGTTTCGATGGCTGCTTTGTTGTTGCCAAAAATCACGTCCGCGTCTGCATCCAACGCGGCTTTGTTATTCGTAAAGAATAAATCCTTCCCTCCTCCTCCGTCGGATGAAGAAGATGAAGAAGAAGAAGAAGAAGAAGAAGAAGAGCAATCGCATCTCATCGTTTGCGGTTTCACCATGCAGTTGTTTACCTCTTCTGGTTTTGCAAAACCAAGGGATTCAATCATCTTCTCTCTGGACATCAAATCTACGTTCTTTTCTAATTTAAAGCACCGACCGAAATTTCTCGAGTGCGCGAACGTGCGCGTGCGTTGACACTCGTCGCCTGTCGCGCTTCCAGGTATTCGGACACACGCACCCCAATCCGACCATTCGCCGATAATACCAGCTGCGAATAATTGTTCCGACCGACGTTCGCTAATCATCGCTACTTCTGCTTTATCTAAAACCATCGCCGACGAGATCGATTGCGGCGACAAACCTTCCGTTAAATCTATGTTTTCTAAATTCTCGTCGTCGTTCATGTCCGAGTTACTCGTCGCGCGTTCCGCGTTCTTCAACTCCTCGACGGCCCCATGAATAGAGCTCTCTGCCGCGTTCTGTCTATCTTTAGCCGTTCTCGCGAGTTCTTCTAATTTGCCAAAAGAGGACGCAAATTCGGAATCAGGTTTATACTGCGCGGCCGGAGGCGGTCTCGTGCTCACTCTCGCCTGGACAATCGCCGCGTGCATCTCGTGCGCCAAATGTCTCAAAACGTCGTCTTTCGCCACATCCGCGGTTAAGCCCCTGTCCCCTTTTGCTTTCATGTACGCGTCTAACTTCTCTCTCGCTACGTCTACGTCGAATCGCTTCCCTCTCGCCTGCCTCTTCAAACTCGCAAACACATCCGACATGGAAATTTTCGTCAATCTATACCCAGCTTTCGCGAACATCTCAAATCGCGTGTGCGCGTCTTCAAACGTCGTCGCGCCTTCATTTATCGATCGAACGGCTTCTAAAACTTCCGCCGCCCACGTTGTCGCAGATATGATCACCTCATTGTTGTTTTTACTTCTACTACTACCATCGCCGTCTGCGTCGTCGTTGTTGTTGTTATTGTTCGATACCGCGGCAATATCCACCGCGTCTTCGTCTTCGCTACTCGACGTAAAACTACTGCTCTCCGCATCTTGGCTCCCACTCCCCATCACCATCGCTTTGTTGTTGTTGTTGTTGTTGTTGTTGTTGTTGTTGTTGTTGTCATTGCTTCTCTTTATCATCTCTCGTCTATT
>Ga0255758_10003438_pt1 | contig 14038 bp, 10 predicted proteins | sample 011ome_24_FD_179958 | JGI IMG/M metagenome (GOLD analysis project Ga0255758, IMG submission 179958) | Coastal salt marsh microbial communities from the Groves Creek Marsh, Skidaway Island, Georgia - 011513CT metaG (version 2) | ecosystem: Environmental > Aquatic > Marine > Intertidal zone >...
TCACTGCAGACGCATTGATACAACTCCGCCCACCATTCTCAGAAATCGAACGGACCATGACATCGATATAATCGCGCCAATTTTCGATTTCGTCCTCCGCTATAATCACCTTGCTGAACCCTGGACCATGGACTTGTACCCCAGGGTTTCCGGCGTATAAATCGGTAGTGGATTTATCCCCAAAGATGAGGGCCCGATCGCAAAGTCTTAATAGATCCGCCGCTCCCTCATGATCGGTCGGATAAAACCCAAAAGCCTCCGCCGGGCAGCCCGCCTCTATAAATGCCTGCATCAACCGATAAGGCGTCCAAGGCTCATCTTTGCCCGGTTTCATGACCACTGGTATTTTAAGGGGTATAGCAGGCAGCCAAAGGGAATTAACCGCTGGAGAATTACTTGGCATCACCAGCCCAAGTGCCTGGGTGGTTGGATGAAAACAAACAGGTGATCCAGACTGCACCCCATGCCCACGGTCAAGCACCTCAAGATCTAATCCACGGGTCAATCCATTGAGAATGACATCCATATTGCACAGGGCGTAATGGATTTTTTCCATATTTTTACGAACCATAACATGGGGCAGGCCACTGGTGGATGATAAGGTCTCCAGGTACTCCTTCGCACTTTGCAGATGTTCGCCCTGCCCTAAGGGTAAATTTGCATGGAGGAATAAATCTCCCGCTTTCTGACAAATTTTTATAAGTTCAGCGGTTGTAAACTTTTGCAGTTTGTCGCGGGCAGAGGAAATATTTTTCAGGTCACGCCGAATTACCCCGGGATTGACCTGGCTCAGGGTTGCCCGAATGGACTGATCCCGGTAATCGAGAACCTCTGATTGGTTCAGGCTGGTGTAAGCACTGCCCAATCGCAGGCATGGCAGATGGGGTATTGAGCTCATAATCAATTAATAGACTCCCTCGACAATTTTCTTCTCCATCGCACCAAATGGGCGAATTTCAGCCACCCCATCCCAGGGTGCTTCCGCCCAGGGTTTCCTACGAATCGCCTCATCCCTCTCCAGGAAACGGGGCATAAAAAATTCCTTGGTTAAAGTAGTAAGTTCGACCCTTCCCCAGTGATCATACTCGACCGGTTGGCCAGAATTTGTATCAATCACCCGGAGAACAGCCCGTGGTTGAGGAGCATAATAAGCAATCGAATAATCATTGTCTGGACCAAATGGACGATGCCTTGCCAGTCCCATCAAGGTATTACCATAGGTGGGCACAAACCCAATCTTGCCACCCTCACAAACCTCTTCCTGAAGGAAGCGTGCATACTGGCGGTCCATGGTTGTACCCCCACAGAAAACCCCTTTTATACCGGCTTTCACCAAATCCTTACGCTCTGCCAGGGCTTCAAGGAGTTTGGGGGTGGTAAAAAGGGCACTTACCTCACGATGTTTTAAAATGGTGAGTGCCTGCTCCACCACATGGTCCATGTATGCCCGAGCCTGATTAAATTGCTGGGTGGCAATGAGGCGTTTCACCCAGCGCGGATCCAGGTCGACAAAGTAGCAGGAGCAGCCCCTTTCATTAGCCAGGTGCTCGATCGCAAGCCTGAGCCGTCTCGGACCAGTCGGCCCAACCATCATCCAATAATGATTTCTGGGAAAATGTTCGTCCTTCAGCGTTTTGGAAAATTCTGTGTAATCGACACGAAAATCATCCCAACCAATACGCTGCTTGGGCATACCTGTGGTTCCACCGGTTTCAAAAATATTAAAGGGCCGGCCTGCATACGCTTTGGGCACCCATGTACTGTTGGGCAAATCTCTCAACCATTCATCCTGAAAAGTGGGAAATTTCTCACACAAATCTGCAAAAGTGGAAATTTCCGTGAGAGGGTTCCAATCCTGCTCCTTTGCCCAATTTAGCCAAAAAGGACACCCAGTATCTTCAGAAAAATGCCACTGCATCATTTCTGCGACATGTTTGTCTAAGTTAACCGATGCTTCTTTAATCTGGATTTCACTCGCCATATTGGGGGGTTTTCTATCCGCAATTAAATAATTTCGCAATCAAGACTGGTTTGGGAAAAACCGGTCGACTGTGCTAGATGATGGCGGAGTTGTGAGCAGGGAAACTCCAATCATCGCGAAGCTCGACACCAAAAAGCAAACCGCAGCTGGGACAATCCCAGGACCAATAAAGTACTCCCCGCCATAACCAGACTTGTGGAAAAAATACAGCCAGGATACGAGTGCACTACCCACACAGGCAAACGCTCCCGCTCTGGTTGCTCTTTTCCAATAAAGAGCCGAAAAAACGAGCGGGAAAAGTGCGGCAAAACCACTAAAGCACCAGATGGCGAGATCAAAGACATTGGCGTTCTTTACCAACATTGCCAACACATAGGTAAGGGTAACAATTCCCACAATAAACATACGTGCTATTTTGAGTTTTTGCTTGTCGGTGTAGGCCTTGTCTCCTGCTTTATGCATCACGATATCATTGGTGAACACCGTGCCCAGACAGAGGAACTGGGAATCAAGGGAAGACATGATGGCCGCTAACACGCCAGCGGTAAGCAAGCCTGTCAACCAGGGGTCACCCACCAGCAGTTTCAGGGTTGTGGACAATACAGCTGGTGGAGGTATTCCTGGAGGCAAAAGTCCGCTCGCCCACGAGCCGATCAAAACACAGGGCACCCAAACGATCATGATACAAATGGGATGGGCGATGACGGTGAGCTTGAATGCACGGGCATTTCGGGCAGTAAGCCAATGCTGAAAAAGGTGAGGAAACATTCCTACGCTCAGCGGAATGAAAAGGTAGGTGATAAAGGTGATCAAGGGCATACCAATCTCCCGCTCAAATGGTTTGAGCTCTCCGGTTTTAGGGTTTTTTTTGCTAAATTCCACCCTTATTGCATCCCGGGAAAGGTGAGGGTGCTTGTCAGTATGATCAGTAGATGAAAAGTCGGCAACTTTGCCGATTTTTTTTGGCGGAACATGAGGGGTTAATTGGCGTGTTTCTGGTGCATAACGAAAATCCTGAACCACATCTCCCTGTTCATTGATCCGCATAGGCACCTTGCCTGCCTGCTCCAGTCCGCCCAAAGATTGCACAACAAAGTAAAAAGCGACGATTCCCATTCCCATAAAGACCAGGGTCTGAAAAGCATTGGCAATCGCGGTTCCACGGGAACCACCTAAAAACACATAGGTTAGCACCACACAACAAATGACCAGCCCTGTTAACCAGGGAGGCACACCGCCAGCCCAGGCAGGAATGGTCGGATTGCTGAAAAGTTCAGGAAATGCCCCAGCGGTGACCGGTTCAATTACTTTTCCTGCCCCAATGATACCAATCAGTAAATAAGGAACCACCAGTAAAACTAAGATGGGAAAAAGGAGGTATCCAATTCCTTGGCTTTCAAATCGTTCACGAAAGAATTGGATTTGGGTAAGGTACCCATTTCGTTTCCCAAGTGCCCATAGGCGAATACCAACAAGAAAAAAGATCGCCATGTGCACAAGCCCACTGATGGAAGCCATTAACCCATAAGTCCCTATTCCCCTCTCAAATGATTTTCCTGTGGATCCGACTAAGGCAAAAGCAGTCATCGTCGTCCCAAACACACTCATGAGCAGGAGAAAGGGCCCGATGCTGTGGCTTGCCACAAAAAAGTCTTTGCTGGTGCCTCGAAACATTCGGCTGCTCCCCCATCCGAGAAGCAATAATAAGATAAGATAGCCGACTATGATCAGTAAAACATTCATACTCGTTAGGCCTGGGAATCAGGCGTCTGTTCTTTCTGAACCGTTTGCTCTGCATAACTCTCCCACTCCTTCGGCCATGCCCGAAAAACAGCCCATGTTCCCAAACCAGAACAAGCCAGAGAAAAAAGCACATGATAAAAAAGACCGATGGGCATACCTCCCCAAACAATTTCTTCTGTCCCCCAGTTCCAGCCATCTTGGTGGAGAAACAATAAAGCCAGGAAAACAATCCAGAAGATTTTCATCGTACGAGCAAATTTAAAAGATTTTCAGGGCTCCTACTTACCCACTGCATAAAGATGAGTTTGTGTGGATATATAAAGTGTTTGGTTCGCCACAACGGGCGAGCTGTATATCGGTGCACCCAGGTTGATTGCTTTCGGTTCTGAATATTCTTTTCCATGTTCAAAAATGAGAAGATCACCATCCTCGTTGCCCAAGAGAACTTTGCCATCCACCAGCAAGGTGGATCCCCAGATACGACTGTATGAATCATGGGTCCAATAAACTTCCCCAGTCTCCGCATCCAGGCAGTGCAAAATCCCTGCATACTCTGCCTGATAAATTAGCCCATCACCGATCGAAGGGGTCGAGATCGTTCTTCCAACATCCGTGTTTTTCCAGATCACATCTCCCGTCTTTGCATCGACGCAGGAAAGTCGGCCCACTCCATCACCATGTTCAGGGTCCTGACCGATCGAGCAATAGATTTTATTTTGATACAGTACAGGAGTAGCAATGAGTTCACTCGGGCCAGGAGGAGTGGCATAGGGAATTTTTCGTCCCTTGCTATCCACTCGATAGTTGGCCTCATTGCAGTCTAACTTCCACCTTGGAAGAAAGAGATCAAAGCCTTCCTCATCCTGAGTGGCCTCATTGGGATAGCCGTAAAGAAAGCCATCCGTTCCTCCCCAAAACAATGTTTCGACATCGTCCACAACACCGTAAGTTAAGGATGACCAGGCAGCATGAAGAGCATGCTGGCTCGCTCCCGAGCCATCTTCTCCAACCAAGGCACCTGTGCTTTTATTAAGAGCAATCCAGCTCGGAGAAAGCGGACTGGGTATATTGGTATGGGACCAGTCCACTCCGTTAGATGTAGCCACAAATATACGATCACCCACGATCAATGCAGAAGAACTTGTAACATTGTGCGGAAATACTCCAAGCTCATCCCTCATATCATACCGCCAAATGATATCCGCATCGGATTCATTGTTCAGCGGGTCTAGTCCTCCTTTGGGACGCACATAGTTTTCCTCATTTTTGTAGGGGCCATCATTGCCATCCTTGAGCCCATCCAAGTCCAGGCAAATTACCTCGCACCGGTTGGTCACAACATAGGCTTTCCCATCCTCAATGGCTGCGGATGAACAGACCCCAATATACTCCCAGTCACTGACTTTTCCTGCCCCTAACTTTGGTATGACTAACTGCCATTCAAAGGCACCGCTCTTTTCATCGAAACACATCACCACCCCGCGGTCTCCTTTCTTTTTCGGGTCTCGAGCAGATTCATTATTTGTACCCACCATCACCTTTCCCTCTCCAATGGTAACATTTCCATAGGCCTGCGAACCGAGCTTTGCCACCCACTTAATATTTTCGGTGGTGGATAAATCAACGCTTTCATCATCATTAAATTCACCTGGTACAAATTCAAAGGTCAGCCCTATTTCAGAGGAGACCATATTGCGGGATTGATCTTTCCCCCAACTGGGCCAGTCAGCAGCGGTTAGTGCCGGTAAAAATACGGTTATGCCAAAAGCATATAAGAAGAAGTTGCAGATTTTCATGATACAGTGAGTGGGGAAAAGGTTAAGGCTTTTTGTATACCTTCAGGTTGTCAAAGTAGACCTTCTTTTGGCTTTGCGGAGACATGGCATAGATACCTGGTGCCCCTTGGGTATGAGGTTTAGCATGCACCTCTTCGAGGTTCCATTCATCAGGCTCGGGCTCCTCTCTTGGCCATGCTTTGGCCCGGACCAAACCCGTACCGTCCTCTCCAATATCAATCTGTGTTTTGAGCCGGTACCATGTGTTCGCTTTTACAGGAAATGGTACAGACCTCTGAAAGCGATCGTAATTGGATACAACCTGCAAAGCATTCGCATTGCCCACTAATGCAAATATGTACCGTTGATTAATCACCCCAACCGTGGACTTAATTCTACGGTTCCCATCTACCATTGCATCTATTTCCACAATGTAGTCTTGCTCTTTCCATGACCCTAGAAAATTGATCGCCCGCTGAAACAAAACACGGTCTAAGGTATTGCCTGCCACGATTTCGCCCGCCAGCTCCTGCACCTGCCACCTCATTCTCGCTCCCAGCCAGGGAAGAGGTGGGTAGGAATATGAAATCCCATCGGAAGCCAGTTGGTCTAACACATAGCCTGACTGAAAATCCTCATGGTAAGGCAAAGCCGGAAGAATCCGCCCCCTAGCGATGCCATATAAACCCTGAAAGCTTACCCGGATAGCACCCGCAGAGAGTTTGGCATTCTGAGTGGTACTGAGACAGCCGGGCCCGGAAAGTGAAAGGTTTCCATCCAGTTCAGCCCGTACTTTGGCGGTTGGAGGGATCCATTTTTCCCAGCTCAACCCATCTCCCAGTTGCCGAATTCTTTGACCTGTAGAATCGAGTGCATAGACACGAAAGTCTAATTTTTCCCCGGCGGACAAAGTAAACTCGGAAGGAACAATTTGAAGGGATGCAATTTTATCGGACGAGGCAGAATAATCTCCTTCTTCTTTTTTAAAAGGGGACGGATTTTTGGGACTGCCAAAACAGTGAAGTTGCTTCTTGGACTGCACCAGAATTCTTCCCTGAGCAATTGCAGGAGCAGCCAAACAGGCATGACCAAGGTCTATCTCATTAAGCACTTCTCCAGAATTCCCTTTATCTTTAACAACGAAAACATGCCCATCAAACATAGGCAGGTAAATCTTACCATCTGCCCAGGTAGGAGCTGCATGGATCTGGTCCGGAGACAACTTTAATGTCCAAATCGTTTCGCCGCTTTCTGCATCATTGCAAAATAACTCCCCCGTCTTGGTGGATGTATAAACCCGATCTTTGTGAAGCACAGGCGAACTGGTAAAAGATTCAAGCTCATCATTCCTCCACGCCTCGTAGCTTTGGTCAAGTTCGAGGATCGCTTCCCCGAGTCCGGGCAATATCTGGGGCTTGTTGATACCGACCATTCTGCCAATTTTTGAGCTGTCGGTATTTTCTTTTCCATGCACCGCAATGATTAAATCCTGAAAAAGTACAACCCCTGCATTTACCCCACCGTGAGACATTTTAAACCTCCACAAAGGCTGGCCCGTCCGTGCATCAACACACACCACATGCCCACACCCAGTGCCGCTGTAAAAGACACGCCTGCCATCGTCCAGCTCTTCAAACACCAGTGGGGAAAAAGAACTATCTTGCGGAGTAGTACCCGGGGTGGAGGTCCAAACAAGCTCACCGGTAAATTTATCAAAAGCATAAAACCGGTCTCTCGCAGGACCATTGGTCCCCCAGTTCGCAGTAATCGCATGTAAAATAACAAGGTTTTCGCTCACACAAGGCCCGCCGGTGCGCCCATTGGGAAAAGTTAGGCGTGCAAACTCTTCCATCAAAGACCTCTCCCATAACAAGGAACCATCTGGAGCAAACCCGATGAGCATGCCCGGGCTCGTCTGAAAGAAAATATTTCCAGTTTCTGGATCGATACAAGCAGCCCCTACACCATACCGGTCGTATACAATATCGCTGATAAAATCCTTGCTTCTTTTATCCCATAACATTTGCCCACTTTCAAGGTCCAGGCAGGTCAGGCTTTCCTCAACCTGTTCTCCGCTGCCGTAGTATCCAAACTGATAAAGTTTGCTTCCTGCGACAACCGGGACCCCCCCACCCTGTATTTCATATGTCCAAAGCTCAGACCCATTTAATTCATCCGGCAATCCCGTTTCCGTGGATACACCCATGCCGCGGTCACCCCTGGAAAACAGCCAGTTTGAGGATTTATTCTCCAGATGCACCACACTTGTGGCCTTTACGATCTTCTGACTCGGCGAAGAAAATCTTATACAGGAGCTCACGAGTACAGAGGCACAGGCAAACAGAATCAAAGCGGTTAAGGACTTCATAAAACTAAAAAGTTTGAATATAGAATGGTTCTTAATTTGGTAACCACGCATCGTGGAACGTCAAACCAGCTTGGATTGAAAAACAAATAATTTCGCAGTGGTTGGAGCTTATTAAAGCCCCATGTTCAAACAGACCCAAGTGCCGGAGCTCGAACGGCAATACATCCTGCCATTGGCGTAGCTGGGTGGAATCCAGTTGTTTTTTCCCCCCAATACCTGAAACCGTGCGATTTCATTAAACCCTTTGGGGGATGCATCGACAATTGCCAGCTCTCCACGATCGCTCAAAACTACAAGTTTGTCGTCGACTAAAATAACTGTACCCACACCAAAACCTCTCTCCTCCCACACTTTTCTGCCCTCTGTAAGATCCAAGCAAAAGAGTGTGGCACGGCTTGCTTTTGCCCCCGTTTGTCCGTGAATTCCGTAAGCAAATTCCCCCTGATGAACTAGGCTGGCCATTTGACAAGCCACTTCATCGGATTCCCAAAGTACTTTGGGCTGTGACTCCGTTAGTTCCAACATCGCAGCTCCTTTTCCATAACCACTGGCAACAAGCACTTTGTTCTCTAAATCTAAAGGCTGGGCTGCGTTTACATCATATCTTGTACGGTGCTGATAGGAACTGGTCACCCCTCCATTGGCAAGGCTATGGATGGCTAAGCCCTGTTGGTTAAACACCACAATTTCGGATGGTTTCGATGCCCTGATGTAAGGACTGGCATAACCTGCCTCCGCGTCGCCCCCCCGCCAGATTTCCTTACCGCTTTCGGCATCCAATGCCAGCAGGGAACCCTTTTTACTCCCAGTTTGTACAATAATTCTACCTTTGAAAAACAAGGGGGCACCTGCATATCCCCAGGTAGGACAATTTCCCCCAAAATCCTCCACCAAATGTTTTTCCCAAACAACCTTACCAGTCTTTGCCTCGAGGCAAAAAAGGGGGCCCTCATGCCCTTGCAAATAAATTTTCCCCTCAGCAAAAGTGGGGGTAGACCGGCTCCCTCCCTGAAAATACTTATCTCCCAACCCTGATGGATAAGAAAAAGCCCAGACCATCTTACCTGTATCTGCCTGCAGACAATACAATGTATTTTGGTTGTCTCTGTAACCTTGAGTGAAAGCTAAACCCTCGGCTTCAATCACCGAAGAATAGCCCAGCCCCACCTCATATTTCCAAAGAATATCCGGCTCTTGATCACTCCAATTCAACCGCAGGGAATTCTCTTGGGTTTGGTGGTTTTTCTCGGCCCCCCCATAAGTAGGCCAATCTAGTGCATGAGAGGAAACGGATGCTAGGAAGAAAAATATCGGCAGGGCCACTCGGTTGATCATATATAATGATCTTTGCATTGAATATGGATCAGTGCAAATCAACATCTGCAACCGATTTTTTTGTTTTCGGCAGGTATTCGGCCCCGTTTAGATAGGCCCGATCACACGATCTTTATCAAAGGATAGGTACAGTTCCAAATCGTCCGCATAATAGCTGCTTGTGTTAGCGAGTATGGAATCAGGACCTTGCTTGCTGGCACTCAAGGAAACCACCACATATTGGGTATCCAAAGGCAGCACCATTTCTGTGCTTAATTCACTCCAGGTATTCGGGTCCAGATCCGCAGATGTTTTACTCTCTGTCTTAGACAACTCATGCTCCACCGTGCTGGAGTCTGACCGGATCGCCTTGAGAGTAATTCCAAACTCAGCTCCTTCCTGCGTGTTGCCAAAGCTTTGATTTACTTTAAGAGCAGCGAAAATTCTGGCTTTCTCCCCGGATGTATTTTCCATCGCCATACGGACATCAAGTACCTGCACAGTTTCTTCGACCTCCGCGGTCTGGCTGTCCACATTCACGGCCATCTTTTCCAACCCAATCATACTGGAGCCAGATGCAGGCAACACCCCTTTTTCAGCAGGCTTGAGTAAGCTTGGCAAACGGTTCCATCTTTTGAGGTGGTCAAAATACTCGATTACGCCCTCATCTGCAGGTTGGTTACCCGAATGCAAGCTGGCAATCGCGACATTGACATAATTTCTGCGATCGAGAGACATAGCTTCACCAAAATTCTTGTGAAGGATGGTATCTGTGGGCATCGGTGCTTTTCTTCCCACTTCACTGGCGTAAGAAGACCCATCCGGCTGGATGATGTGATCGATATACGCAGTGAGTGAAGTTTTTTGGTCCGTGCCCAACCAAATAATCCCGAAAAATGACAAAAACATGGCTGCAACAGCACCCGCCCAGACAGGGAAGGGAATGACCGGGAGCAGTTTGGGTTTAGGCGTGGCAAATTCGATAGGTTCTGATTGGGCAGTCTCCCAGTGCAAAAGAGATTCTAAACGAATATATTCTAAATAAATTTCCCTGTTTTCAGGAGAATTTTGTAGCAACGAGGAGAGCCTGCTGTGGTCGTCTACAGAGATGGACCCATCCAGGAGGCTAGAAATTAATCGCTCAAGCTCTTCAGTTTTTTGCATGTGTATATAAAGCTAACTGCAATGAATTAGCACTTATTCACAAAATGATACCAGTTTTTTGAACTTTTCTTAAAATTCAGTGTCTGCTTCCAGTTTAGGAATTTTTTCTCTCACACATTGAATCAAATTTTGCCTGATACGAAAAAGAGTGCCAGATATCGCTCCAATGGGCCGGTTGAGTGCTTTGCATATTTGTTTCATGGATTGATCCTCCTTAAAACGCAGGCGGGCGATCTCTTTCATGTGTTCGGGCAATAAATCGTAACAAATTTGCAAGGCTCGCTGGGTGATGCGGTGTTTTTGAGAATCAAATTCCTCACTCGCCAGGGTTTCAACCAGTTCGTTACTGAAGTGAATTTTACTTCTCCTCTTTTTGGTTAGGTGAGCAAGCACTTGGTATCTGGCTATATTAAATGCCCAGGATCGAAAATTACCTTCGGGATCATATTCTTTTGATTTCTGACAAAGAATCAGGTTGGTTTCCTGCAAAACATCCTCCGCATCGCTCCGGTTGGCGAGAAGGCTAAGGATAAATGCATAAAGGTTCCTTTGCACTCCCACTAATTTTTGGGAGAATTCGAAAGATACTGAGTTGTCACTCACAGAACCATAGGAATAAGATTTTTGGTTTTAGTCAATAAGGATGAATTTTCTTCAAACCCTTTAGTTGCCAAGATCAAGATTCTAATTTTTGATCTAACAAATGCAGACCTGGCACTGTATCGCTCTGATCATTTTAAGCATTGCAGTATTTTTTTATGCTTCCTTTGTGGATGATATTAAAAATACAGCAGAATCTTCCCTACTCGCACTTTCGGAGAATTCGCAACAAATTCCACAGGAAGATAAGTTCATGCAGGATCAAAATCTTTCTTCCACTTGGGCCGAGGTTTTACTCGTGCTCGATTCCTCTCTCGAGGAAGATTTTGCCATTTCTTTTCATGAGGAATCCCTGGAGTCGAAACTTTTTTTAAACACTTTGCTGGATGAATTAGAAAAAGCCCCCGTTGCTCACGACATGATTTTAGGTCCGTTTACCAACGAAATTTTTTCAGGCAATAAGTTGGAAATACTCTCCTCATTAATTTCGGTACAGGCAAAATCCGAAAACTCCTTACACATCATTTGCAAAGGGCATTCCTTGCGTGCAGCCAATTTACTTTCTGAACTTATTGTGCGAAACTACAACCGATCGGTCACTTCAGAAAGCATCGATACCCCCCTACCCGAAAGCTTGTTTGAAAAACTCGAAACTTTGAGAAAGTACGAAGAACAAATGGATGATCTAAAAGTCATCATCCAGGAAGAAATGGCTGGAACCCCTGAAGAAAGCTTCGAGGTCATGGCAATACGCTCGGAAATTATGCAGGTGGACCAGGATGTTGAAGGTTTCAAGCAACACTTATTGCAAATCGATCAAATTCACAAAGATGGAAAAAACCCAAATGAATACCTTCATATTCCACCTATTCGGGATTATGGACAGGTATCGCAATTGGCAGACATTTTGGAACAGCTAAAATCCATGCGTCTGGACAGAACCTTAAATGAATTCACCCGAAACCAAGTGGAAGAAAATATTCTTATCAATAGCAAGGAACTGGAAAAGGAAGTTATATCTGCGATCGAGGAAATTAAGCAAAGTGTTGCCCAATTATTATCGAAAAAGAAAAGCCTTCAGCAAAGTGCGTTTGACTACCTTGCAGAAGCTAAACTTTCCAGAACGAAAACCTTGCATATGGACCGGTATAACAAGATCAAAGAACTGGCACTGGAGGCTAAAAAACAGTACGAAGATGCGACGCTTCTTTGGATGTCCTGTAAATCCTCCTTCTCCCTTTACCGTGTTGTGCAGTAGCGAACCAAGCTTCTTATGCAACAGGGTATTTTACAGGGGTGGAAAAATTTATTTTTCCCGAAAGTTCCAGGATTAAAATTTTCTTTTTTTAAGAATTCTCCAAGTAAAGATTTCAACGCAGGGCTCAATGTTGCTTTACTCGCCATCCCCCAGGGAATGGCCTATGCGTTGGTTGCAGGTCTCCCCATCCACTACGGTCTGTTGGGCTCAGCTATTGCCGCTCTCATGGGAGGGATTTTTGGTGGAGGGAGATTCATTACCCTCGGCCCCACCAATGCCACCGCCGTACTTTTATTTGGTGCCTTTGCAGGGGTTGGTCTCATTGGACAAAATGGATTGGCTACCCCTTCTGCCTTGCTTCTTCTGCCTATCATTCTGATTACTTCTGCCCTTTTTCTTATTTTAGCCAGTATCTTTCGGGTATCTTTCATTGTACAATTTGTGTCCCGAACAGTGATCACAGGATACATAACTGCTGCTGCCTGCCTAATTATAGCCAACCAGGGAAGGCATGTTTTAGGCATTTCAAGTAGCGATGAGGCACCGCCCTCCACCTTTATTGGAATTACTTACTTTCTTGCCACTCATTTGGATTTGATTTCCCTTCCATCCCTTTCCCTCAGCCTAGCCACTGCATCCATCTATTTCTTGCTCAAGTTTTATTCACCGGCACTGCCAAGCGTTGCAGGTGCTTTAGTCTTGGCCTCCATTGGTGGTTATTTCATGGAAAGCTATGGGTTTTCCGTTCTATGCCTTGAGGGCTTTTCACTGAGCAAAGACCTGTTTATGATTCCCAACCTGGGCTTACTTTACCAGCACGGTTCTCTGATTGTAAGCACTTCGCTTGCGGTTTGTATGCTCTGTCTTCTCGAGGGGCTGTCTATCGGCAAATCATTATCGGCACGTGCAGGGGGTCGGATTGATGCCAACCAAGAGACTTTTTCGATTGGCATGGGGAATCTTGGTTGTGCTTTATTTTCGGGGATGCCCGCTTCTGGTTCTTTGACCCGCTCAACCCTAAGCGTTGCCAGTGGTGCCAAATCCAATTTAGCAAACATAATTACTGGTGTAATGATCTTTGTAGGAGTTTTCCTTCTCAGTGATTTAATCCAGTTTGTACCCATTTGTGCCCTCGCCACCCTGGTTATTTTCATTGGTGTATCTCTGGTCAAATTCCGCCAGATTCAAACCGTTACATTTGCCACGAGGTCCGATGGCTTTGCTTTCGCCGTTACTTTGTTTGTTGGGCTTATATTCTCCCTAGAACTTGCAATTTTTGCGGGGGTAATCACATCGATTTTGTTGTTTTTAAGAAAGGTTGCTCATCCGCAACTTGTTGAATACGGGTATACCGAAGAAGGGGCTCTCGCTGAAGCATCTGCCCACACAAAGCGGGCGGAACCGGAAGTATTCATTGTCCATGTAGAAGGAGAGCTCTTTTTTGCCGCGGCCGACTTGTTTTACGAGCAAATCAGACGGGTCGGTGAAGACCCCAACCAAAAAGTGCTTGTTTTAAAAATGCTCAACGCCCATCACATGGATGCCACATCTGTTTTGGCCCTTGAAGAACTGCTCGACTATCTCAAAGAAAAGGACTGTCATGTGATTTTATGCGAAGTAAGGAAAGATTGCCTCCGCATCCTCAAAAACTCCGGTGTTCTGGCACGAATGAACCGCAGGAATGTTTTTCCTTATGTGCCGAGCAACCCAACTAAATCTACCGCCAAGGCAATTCGCCGTGCTAAGGCGCTAATTGTTGGAGGTTCCGCAAAAGTCACTATTCTAGCGGAAGAAAAGAAGGTAAAGTGTTAAAAACTTAAAACCTGTAATCAAAT
>Ga0255758_10003439_pt1 | contig 14038 bp, 19 predicted proteins | sample 011ome_24_FD_179958 | JGI IMG/M metagenome (GOLD analysis project Ga0255758, IMG submission 179958) | Coastal salt marsh microbial communities from the Groves Creek Marsh, Skidaway Island, Georgia - 011513CT metaG (version 2) | ecosystem: Environmental > Aquatic > Marine > Intertidal zone >...
TGTTGATGGTAAACTTATAAAGCCAAACGAGGGAGACAGTGCGACTGCTGATTATAAACTTGCAGTAGTTGATTTGTTCAAGCAAGGCAAAATATTGGAAGCTCGTAAAATGTTATGTAGTCAGGTGCGTCCAGAAGAAATGGATGAACTGTTTAGATGGATGTATGACAATTTGCAACTGTGGGGAGAGACACAAGAACAACAGGATAGTGCAATATTAATTATTGCAAAAGGTCTTAGAAACATTCCTATGGTTGCAGATCAAGAAATAAATTTATCTGCAACACTAGTTGAATTATGTCAGATCAACTAACCCCTATCCTTACACATAAAACGTACCATTATACTTCTACGTAAGTCACATTCTATTTTATCACAACTGTGCCAACTATTAGCATCTACTCTCATTAACCATGACAAGTTAGGTCTAAAAGGAAACCTTTTTATTTCATTTCCATGTTCATCATTTATACTTGTTCCCCAACGTTCTCCACCATCACAATACACGTATGATTGCCAAGCAACACTTATGGTATAACCATCATAATGATTCTTTACACCATATCCTCTGTAATCTTCCCATAGACTACTTGTAGTTCCTGTGCAGTTATTTTCTAAACTTTCTAAACTATAAACTGCATCTATTATATCAGGATGATCAATAATATTTTTATAATAATCCTGCCAAAAAGGTAAATCACGTCTAGTTTCTAAAGGTGTGTATTTTCTATTCTGATTGAAACCATCTGGATTTTTGTAATAATCTATACGGTTAAATTCTGGCCATTGTTGTTCTACAAGAGCAAACAGTTCAGGATGTAGAGTATCTTCTATTACAACATGCCAGTACGGTTCCCAATCAACAGTACTATTACGTATACGGTCTATAGTATATTCTCTAAATTTTTTCCAATTATAGGTTGACAAGTTGTTCATCTATGCTATTATGTAAGTATAAAGTATTTAACTAGGAGGACCAAGCAGATGAAGAAATTCGATACTATTTTTGACATAAAAACTGTAATGACTTATGCAGTGGCAGCTTTTAAGCAAAATAACGAAAAGTATGTTACAGATGGACCTGCTAGTAATAAAATTATAATACAGAGCCATTTAGGACTATTAGATGATTTTAGAATGGCGTTTGTGGATTTTGTTGCTGAAGATTGTGCAGAACTGGCAGATAAAGTTATTGCATATTACAAAGGATTAACTTTTAAAGCACTAGGAGGAAAGATCAACGAATTTGAGCAACGTGTGCTTAATATTATTAACACTAGTGAAGTTACAATGCGAGATATAGGTGTTGTAGCAAGTTTACCCAAAGCCTATTTTAGAAGTATTAAAAGAGATGCTACAGATCAGACTATAAGAAGTTTAAGTGTTAACAGTACATTTGTAGGTGCAGTAAATCAAGATTTTACAGGTACACTAAATGTACTCAATTGTAGTTTTATACAAAGTTTACAATGTCATGTAGTAAATGGAGAAATAGATGGCAACTTAGTTTGCTTCTTTACAAAGCATCCTGCTGAACATTGGGGTACCAGTTGTAAAATAAAAGGCAAAGTAAAAAGACATCAAAAGAGTAAGTTTCACAGAGGCAATGAAACTGTATTAAATTATGTTAAAACAGTTGACAAAAAATAAAAAGATGCTATAGTAGTTATATAGTTAGAAAACGGAGAGAAAATGAAAAAGACGATAGTTGTAGATTGTGATGGAGTAATATGTAATTGGGAATATGCCTTTGATATTTTTATGGCAGAACTTGGATTTAAGAGAGTAAAAGATAGTAATTTAATTTACAACATTGGTGAAAGATACGGTGTAGATAAGACACAAGGTAAGAAACTTATTAAACAGTTTAATGAAAGTGCTGCAATTGGTTACCTTCCTCCACTAAGAGATGCAGTACAATATGTTACAAAGATGGCTGAAGAAGGTTGGGATTTTCATTGTGTTACAAGTTTATCAACAAACAAATATGCACAGAAACTAAGGAAGATGAACTTAGCAAAACTTTTTGGAAAAGATACGTTCAGTGTTGTTACTTGTATAGGTACTGGTGCAGATAAAGATGATGCACTTTCAGTTTACAAAGACAGTGGTTACTTTTGGGTAGAAGATAAGCCTGAAAATTGTTTAGCAGGTGCAAAACAAGGACTGAAACCGTTGCTTATGGAGCATGGATTTAACATGCACGATAAAGACTTTCCATTAATGAAAAACTGGAAAGAAATTTACAATTATGTAAATGAGAATTTAGTTTGAGGAATTAAATATGAATAAATTTATTACAGACTGTTGGAATTCAGTAATGAATGATAGGCGTAATCCATTAAGTAATATTCCAGACTTAAACACAAGACACATGGTAATGCAGGTACTTGCATGGATGTGGTGTATTATTTTTTCAATGAGTTTGGGAAGTATTACTGTATTTGCCTACAGTGCAGTTGCTCACACACTATTGCTTGCAGGTATCGTGATCACTGTAGGGACATTTGAATTAGCCAGAAGACGACCCACGTTCTTTTTAGATAAAAGATATCATACACCTAGCAGAAGCAGAGGCTATATGTGGGTTAACGGTAAAAAAGTAGTACTGGATAAAAATGATCCAGGTGGCGAACACGAATAAAATTTAGCACCAGTAGCTCAGCTGGATAGAGCATCGGTCTACGAAACCGAGGGTCGGAGGTTCGAATCCTTCCTGGTGCACCAATTTTAACTTGATATAACCTTATGAATAGCTTCACTAGTTAACGGATGAGTAATAGTTACTCCCGTTGATTCGCCTCCCCAAAGCACAATTGTATTAAAAACTGTATTGTCCCACCAACCGTCTGGTTCAAATGGTGCAGTAACAGTAGTAGGAGTTAACCATACATAACTAGATTCTGTTGTAAAGTCAGTGACAGTTACTATGTTAGGAGCATCATCCACTGATGTTCTAGTATTAGTCATATAACCAGTTCTATATGAGTCATCACATTTATCTATATAACCTATTTTATTAATACGTATATTTCTATCTGTACTTGAATCTACATAATATTCATTTGCCAATTCTACTCTTATTGTTACTGTTGAGTCACTTGCCACATCTGGTAACCCTGTTGATTCCCAAGTTACGAGTTGATATGCATCTTCACTAGTAGCAGTAATTTCTTCTTCTGTGAGTACTTGTATGTCGTTTATAAAGACATTCAGTTTTGCATTTTCATCTCCTGCTTGGTCTTGCCAGCAGCCAATTGCAAATCTATAATCTGTAGCCATTGTAATCTCCGTATAAGATAATTATCTTAAATTTGTTATAACAATGTTATTTATCGCCATATATATCTAAAACTTCTGCTACTGCAGGATGTCTTTCAATATCTTCATAATCAAATTTACTAACAGTAATATATTCACACGATAGGTATGCATCGTATAACTTTTGAAAATCTAATAGGCCATTTTCATACTCTTTACGATCTGCTTGTGCTATATCACCTGTAACAACCATTCTACTGTCATCACCTATACGTGTAAGTAACATTTTCATTTGACTAGGTGTAGCATTTTGCATTTCATCTGCAATTACAAAAGCATTTTTAAATGTACGTCCTCTCATATAAGCGAGTGGACTAACTTCTATTATACCTTCTGTAATCATAGTTTGTATTTGTTTTGCAGTATAATATTCTCTTACAATATCAAAAATAGGTTTTGTCCAGGGTTCCATTTTTGCATTTAAATCGCCAGGTAAAAATCCGTGTTTTTCGTCATCTACACCAACTGCAGGTCTAGTAATAATTAATCTATCTATAGTCTGATCTTTTAGTGCTTTCACTGCCGCCAATACTGCTAACATTGTCTTACCTGTACCAGCAGGCCCTGTTGCAAATATTATTGTCTGCGTTGGATCTAGTAGTTTTTGTATATAATCTTTTTGGTTTAGGTTACGTCCATGTATATGGACATGTTTTTGTTTTTGTGCTTGTGGTAGATAATGAACATTGTTATTGATATATTCAGCATGAGTTTCGTGTCTGTGTCTCTGCTTACGGTTTTTTCTAGCCATTTACTTGCTATCTCCTGTTAATGTTATAGAGAAGCAAATTTTTTAATTGATTCATGAAGACTCTTGCCTCCCTTTCCTAACTGTATTTAAATAACACCAGGATGAGATATAATACCACATATTAGTTATATACGTATATAATGAATAAATAATTTTATGCATCCAAATTACTTAATCTTAACACCTGATGGGGTAGGTAGTACCTATCTACAAAGGGCTCTCACTGTTTACCTAAATAGTGCTGGTTTTGATTATTATAATACACATGAGATATTAAATGGTATAGCATTACAGGAAGACATCCTTTATAAAGATTATGATTTCGATTATTCTCAAACAATTCCTGAAATATGTAGACTTTTACAATCTGCAAAAAATAGCATAGTTTCTAGAATAGCACGATACCATATTCCTAACAGGTTAAAATTAAGACACGAAAGTTACAAGGGCTTATATGACGTTTGCAACAAAAAGTTTAATAAAATATTTTATTGTATACGTAATCCTTTTGAGTATGCACTTAGTTGGAGTATAAGAAATAATACAGATACTCTTAATGTATATAGTGTAAAAGAGAGGATTAAAATACATGGTGTAACTACAAAGCAAAATATAGACTTAAAATTTTTTAATTATAAACTAAAACAATATTCTGAATACGAATACTGGGTACACGATAATTTTAATATTACAGGATATATTAACTACGATGATAGTCATAGCGATATAGATAAAATAGTTAAAGTAATAACAGGTTTAGATCATAATGTTAAAGATAGATTTGGTATTAGTTTACAAGATTACAGTACAATGAGATACAAAACTAGTATGTATACTCAAACTAAAGACCAAAAATGGATACCTGATAAAGAAAAATCTATTTGTGTACTAAAACTTCATATGTTTATTAGACTAATGGTATATAACACAAACAAGATGCCCACTTTTGTTCCAGTTAAGATGAATACATTGAAAGAAAAACAAGAACGCATAACTAACTTTGAAGATGCAATAGAAGTTTATAATAAATGGACACTTACTACTAACACCCATTTACCTATATCACAACAAGATCTCGCACAAATAATATTAGAAGAAAGTAAGATTTATGCTAATTGAGGATCTAGTATACTATAAAAGATCTGCTAACTATACAAATAATACAAGTGGAATAGATCATCCGCATCGTAGTAAACGTAATACTAAAGGTTGGTATTCGTATCCTATACAAGACTTTAATTATCAATTTAACAGTTGGGGATTTAGAGGTCCTGAATATAAGCAATACATTGGGAAGCCTGTAAACATATGTTTGGGTGATAGTTTTACAGTAAACGTTGGTGGTCCAATCGAACACAGTTGGTGTAGTCAACTTGCTAAAAACTTTGATATACCCACACTTAACATGGGAATGGATGGTGCAGGAAATGATGCAATAAAAATTGTTTACAATCGGGCATGTGAGATATTTGATGTGCAAAATACTTTTGTCATGTACAGTTATTTTCACAGACGTTTAAGCAATAATAATGAGTTCGTTCATTTTGATAATAGTGTTTTTAATTTTGATGAACTCATATTTTACTTTTATAAAAATTTTATAGATGGTGCATTTTATACTTTTGTACCTTCATGGTGTTGGTCTAAAGATGAGTTGACTTATTTGGAAAACAACCATAAAAAAAATTTATATAAATTAAATCAGATTGACTTAGAAGATATTCATACATCTATGGTTACATATATAACTAAAGATGAATATAATTTTTACAAAGGATCAGATTGGATATCATACGATAGATTTAAAAAAGGACAAATCAATAAAATTATGTTAGAAGATGATTATTTTATAAACCATATATTAGAACGTTATATAAACAAAAATAGAGACGGCAATCACTTAGATCAAAAAGCAAATAAAATTGTTGCAGATTTTTTCTGGGAGAAATTTAATGCTTCCTAAATTAATATTTTTTACAGGTGTTCCAGGTAGTCGTTGGAGTGGTATTGCACAGGAAATAAAACAAGATCCTGCCTATGATATAACGGATAGAGCTCCACACAGAGTTTATGTACATAATAAATTCTCAGGTCATAAAGATGCTTATTTTGGCACAGGTATGGAATTTGATTGTAGTTTGTTTGCAAGTAACTTATATGCACCTTTTTCAGGTACAGGAACAAAATTGCTTATGAGCCATGAATGGCCCTATTATTTTGAAGACATAAAATATCAATATCCAGATGCATGGATACAATTAATATATAGAGCAGATAAGCCTAGTTTAGACTGGTGGTTACAGGCAGGTGGTTTTACAATTACATATCCTAATTATGATTGGTATCAAAACGTTGATGTTATGTGGGAAAGAATTTGTGAACAGAACAAGTTAATACTTGATTTTGCACAAAAACACATGCTACAATGGAAACAACATCATACACATAGTGATATTTTTATTACCACTTACAAAGGGTAGGCATGCTTATACAGGACTTGACTTATTATCAACAACGAAAAAATTATAATGGTAAAACTAATTTTTTAGACAGTCCTGATCGTGCATTTTTAGGAAGAGAGTATTGGGAGAACCACCCTGTAAATGATTTTGAATACAACTACAATAGTTGGGCATTTCGTGGACCAGAGTACGATCAATATAAAGGTAAACCTGTTAACATATGTTTAGGTGATAGTTTTACTGCTAATATTGGAAGTCCAATTGAGCATAGCTGGTGTAGTCAACTTGGTTTAAAATTTAAAATACCAACGTTAAATCTAGGAGTTGATGGTGCAGGAAATGATACAATTAGAATAGTTTACGAACGTGCATTAAATTATTTTGATGTTCAATTAACTTTTGTAATGTACAGTTATTTTCATCGCAGATTACATAATGGTGAACATAATATACATGTTGTTAAAAGTGATAATGAAAACTTTGAATTCTTTAAGCAAAATAGATTAAAAAATATATATGAATGTGCATTGCCCAGTTGGTGTTGGAGTCAAAATGAGATCTTTTACTTACAAACACAACAAATATACTTCTTAGATACACAAAATGAATTATTTTCTAAAGATCCAGAAATAGATAGAATTTGCGTGGTTAAGGAATCATATAATAATCTCAAAGGTCCAGATTGGCCAACCTATACAGAATTTATAAATGGTGCTGATCCTCATCAAGATATGTTTTTAGATACATTTGGATTATTCCTTAATAGCAAATTGCAGTATCTTTGTAGAGACGGGTTGCACATGAATTACAATGCCAATAAAATATACGCAGACTATCTATATCAACAATGGAAACAAAATAATGAATCATAAAATACTCAACAAACTAGAACAGATGATACATGTATCACCTCAACTTTTACGTAATGCAAATACTATGCGTCAAGCAATACAGGCTACATTTAATGTAACTGTAGAAGATGTAGAGTATGAAAATATTGGACAATTAGTAGATAGAATTGATGATAAAGTACTTAATAATTATTTTGCAAACGTTTGGCAAGGTGAAATGTCAAAGTACAAATACAGTGGCCCTGCATTAATCGATGAAATAAACAAACTCAAGCCTAGACGTGTTTTAGATATTGGATGTGGGTATCATGAGTTTAAAGGCAAGATAGACAACATTTTTGGCATTGATCCATATAATACCAAAGCTGACATAATGGTAAAACTATTGGATTATCATCCCGAAGAACGATTTGATGCAGTACTGGCACTGGGTTCAATCAACTTTGGATCAACAGATAAAATATTTGCTGAGCTTGAACATGCAGTCAGTTTATGCAATCCAGGTGCAGTACTATTTTTTAGAGCAAATCCAGGTTTACCACATGACAAAACAGAATCCAACTGGATAAGTTTCTATCCCTGGGACGCCAACTTTGTGGTGAACTGTGCTAATCAACTAGGTGTAGACATATTGGATCTACGTACAGACAGTCATAAAAATCGACTGTACTTTGTTTGGAGGACAAAACAATAATGAAGTGGGAAGTATTCAAAAAGAAATATACACAAGTAGGATTATCACCAGATGATAGACTATGGGAATATGATATGGATGGTTCACAAATTTATCAACTAAAATGTGGATTTGGTTTAAAGACACTGTGGGACGGTGGCCGTGCTTACTGGGAAAAAGAATATGCACAAAAATGGAAAGATGCAAATGAACTTTACTTTGCAGTAAAAGGTCAACTTATACCTAATAGTTGGAGCCAAAAAGACGTAGACAGAATGGTTGATAATTATATTACAAGACTTTGGGGAAACTGTGAACGTTTACCTCGTACTTCAGAAAGATTTGAATCTGTCTGGAAAGAACATAAATAAAAGCATACTATAACTAACGCTCGAATGTAAAGAAGTTCAGTTATAGACTTCAGTAAATTTTTAAGGCACATTCGCAAATATGCGACTGTGGATTCGCTATGATTGAAATGATAGCTGCCTTAATAGGTGGCGTACTATATGGATTGTTAATAGGTATTATTCCTGCTGCAGGAGCAACCACCGGGCTGGTTGCACTGTTTGGCGTAATCAGTTACTTTGCACATGAGCCATATCTAGGAGTAGTATTCTTAATGGCAGTTGTGGCCGCATCAACAACAGGTGACTCCTTTACTGCAATACTATTAGGTATACCCGGTGCTAACAGTGCAGCCGCTACCATGGTAGATGGTTTTCCACTCGCACAACAGGGTAGAGCAAGTTATGCAATTAGTGCAGCGGTAACTACTTCAACTGTGAATGGTTTACTTTGGGGTTGTTTGGTATTTTTATTACTGCCTTGGTATACTAGTTTACTAATGGTTTTGGGTATACCAGAACTTTGGGCATTCACAGTACTAGCACTTGCAACTGTGGGATTTGTCAGCACACGTTTTTGGTTTAGAAGTTTGTGTGCTATTGCCTTAGGTATCTTTTTAGGAATGGTTGGGGTAGATCCAAATACCAACGAGCCTAGATATACACTTGGATGGTTCTACTTAGAAGACAGTATACAGATTATGCCAGTTGTTGCAGGATTGTTTGCCATACCTGAATTGGTCAATGGACTATTAACAAAGTCTCGTACTGCAACCATAGTCAAAAGCGAAGTACTAGAAGGCATGCGAGTAGTTTGGCAAAACAGATGGCTAGGATTACGAGGTGGATTCATTGGTGCGTTTATCGGACTGCTACCAGGACTAGGTGGTGCAATGGCAGATTGGATGGCATATGGTTCAGCAGTTGCGGCTAACCCTAAAGAACGTTTTGGCAATGGCAATATAAAAGGCGTTATAGGTCCAGAAGGTGCTAACAATGCACAAAAGGCAACCAGCATGATACCTACAGTACTATTTGGTATCCCTGGTGCAAGTTTTGCTGCAGTGCTTATGAGTTTGTTTATGTATCTCAACTTTGAATTAGGCACTCCTGATATTGCACTTGATACAGAATTTTTTACCAGTATGACTTTTGGATTTTTAGGTGCAACAATTTTAGTTGCTTTTTTATGTATATTTTTGATAAAACCAATCAGTTATATCACAAGTGTACCATACAAATATTATTTTCCTGTACTACTGACACTAATAGTGTGGACTGCTATGCAGTACACCGGTGGATGGGAGGACTTAGCAATGTTAGCAATATTTTCTGCATTGGGATTTTTTTGCAAATATTACAAGTTCAGTAGACCTGCTCTGTTAATAGGATTTATATTATCAGACAAAATAGAAAAACTATCAATACAGATGTTAGCATTGTACGACGTTGATAGTCTAATAACAAGACCAATATTTCTAATACTTGTATTATGTATATTGGGTATTTTTACATATAGTTTTATTAAGAAAGGTAAAATAGACTATGCTTAAAATTTTAACAACACTAGCCGTACTACTAGGATTTAGTACAACTGCTGTAGCAGATTACACATTCATTGTACCACAAAAGCCAGGTGGCGGTACAAGTGTTTGGGCACAGATTGTTGCCACTGAAATGGAAAAATATCTAGACGAAAAGATTGTCATCAAGCACATTAGAGGTGCAAGAGATATTCCAGGTTTCAATAAATTTCACAATGAACTGCAGAATGATCCAAAAACTATAATGGTATCTCATGGTGGTAATGGTGTAAGTTTTCTAAATGAAAAAGTAGACTACAACTATGCAGACTATGAAAGTGTTGGGTTAATGAATCTCAATATCATTGTTGCTTCACGTAAAGATCACAATCCATACGGTGCAAATAAAACTGCATTTGCTGCAGGTAGTGGAATGATACCAGAAGGTATTGCAATGACTTTACTTAAATGTGGAAGCGGACTTACAACAGAACAGTATATTGACTGTTTCAAAAGAAAAGTAAATTGGGTAAAAGGTATGTCAGGCGGTGAAAGACGGTTAGCATTCAAACGTGGAGAACTCAATGGTACAAGAGAAAATCCTGCTGCTTTTAAAAAACATGTACAACCTACTATAGACAAAGGTGTTGCAGGCTTATGGTTTCATCATGGAATACTACAAGCAGATGGTACACATGCTGATGATCCAAATTATCCAGGATACCAAATGGAAAAACTATTCTATGCCGCAAATAGAACCGCACCAGAAGGTGATTTATATGCCGCCTATAAACTTGTAAAAAGTTTCCGTGATGGTATGCAAAAAGCACTTTGGGTAGGTAAAAATAATCCAAACAAAGCCAAACTTATCGCAGCATTGAAACAAGTTGCTACAAATCCTGAAAGTGCAGGTGCAGTAGAAAAGAAGGTTGGTAAGTATCAATGGCTGATCGGCGAAGCTGGTGATGCTCATAGAGATACACTGATGAAACTGATTACACCAGAAGCTTTAAGTACACTTGTTCGTTTCAATAACGAAGCATTTGGTATTAAAGCTGTGTATAAGGATACACTACTTGCCCAAAAATAATAGTGGCATGGTAGTTTACGTTAAATATGCGAGTGCAGTAATCATACTCATTGCTATGGTACTGCATGTCGCAGGCGTAACTCCATGGAATAGCATACTGCAAATGATAGGTGCTAGTGGTTGGATATATGTTGGCTATAAATGGAATGAACGTGCAATTATACTAAACTTTTTACCACAGTTTGCGATTATCGTTCCTATGTTGATTTGGATGTACTGGTAATGTCTACAAATATTGTGCCTTTTAAAAATACAAACATTGTAAAATATGAATTTCGTTTGGCCGACGAAGATATTAATCTCATGTCTAGAGAAGCAGTAAAAGCTCTACTACCAGATATCCTCAGTCGTGTACTTGCACGAAGTTGGATAGATATGAATTATAAAAAACAATTGGAAAAGAATGTAAAGGCCACACTAGCCGAAGGCGGAGTATATTTGCCAGAAGACTACGAATGTGTATATGTTAAATCAAGCGGTCAACGTGCTAAAATAAGCATTTTTGAAATTACTGGATCACTTAGGCTAAAGGTCTGTAGTCTAAGTCTAACCATGATAGCAACAAGATAAAAATGAAAATATTAATATTTGGATTACCAGGCAGTGGAAAAAGCACACTAGCAGAACCGTTTGCTGAACTAATTGGAGCAGTATGGATAAATGCTGATCAAGTTAGAGAAAGATACAATGACTGGGATTTCTCACCTGAAGGTAGAATACGCCAAGCACAACGTATGCGTCACCTGGCAGATGGTGTGGTAATGGCTGGTAAGATTGCAATTGCAGATTTTGTGTGTCCAACTGATCAAGCTCGCGAAGAGTTTGGTGCTGACTATACTGTATGGATGGACACAATTGAACAAGGCAGATTCGAAGATACCAACCGTATGTTTCAAAAACCAAACCACTATGACTATCATGTTGCAAAATGGTTTAGTGACACACCATTACAATTGATGGAAGTTGTACAAAACTATCAATTAAAAAAAGCCGGCAAACCAACTAAACCATTTGGAGTAAAAAAATAATGTTTGATTCACAAAAACCTACAACACAGATGTTAGGTAGATGGCAACCGTGGCATGATGGTCACACTGAACTGTTCAAACGAGCACTAGCCGAAACTGGACAGGTATGTATTATGGTACGTGATGTAGGCGGAATAATCGGCAGAGATGCAGGTGCTGGCAGAACCAATGTGCAACAGGATAATCCATTTAGTCAAAAAGAAGCAGAAGCACAAATTGAAATTGGTTTGGAACAAGCAGGATACACACGTGGTGTAGAATACATTATATTACCTGTTCCAAACATAGTTGATATCAGCTATGGCAGAGGTGTGGGCTACACATTTACTGAACACGATTTAGGCAAGTCTGTTGAATCAATCAGTGCTACAAAAATACGTGCAGACATGAGAGCCACTGGAACTCTTAAATAAAAGTAAATAGTTTATAATGATCATCTAGATTCATATTGGTATCAACTGGGTGTCCATCATGTGTTTTAAACACACTTTCAAAACAATAACTGTAACGTAACCAAAAATTATAAACATCTGGTGTGTTGTTAGCCCATCCTTTTTTACGTAACAGATTATCTGAGTCTTTGCTCAATCTACAAGTTGGCACGTTTAATGCTTGTTCAACAGAGATCTTTCCTGCTAGTACACAATCACGAACTGTACTAGCAGGAATCATATGTTCAAAAATGCCATTGCCTTTTAAGCCCACTTCAACATAGTGGGCTCCGATGTTTTCTTTTATCGCATAGTTGTGATACCGTCTGAGATAATAGTCTATTTCATTTCGTATTTCACGCAATGCCTGTGCATCGTGTTCGATAGTTCTATACTCTTGTGCAAGTTCTGTTATCTTTAGAGTACAACGTTTTCTGAGGCTATCGTATGTATCAAAACTTCTTCTGGTTTTGGAATACACAGGTTGTATAAAACTTTCTAAGTTTTCTTTTAACATCTACGCCGCCGTAAACAGTAAAGGTGATTGGTTGGTATCTAACTGCATTACACTTCCGCTTGCACTTGGAAGATTTAATGTTCCGCCATTGTACATATACAGTTCACGTAAAAAGTCTCCCATTATACTTGATTGCCATACATGTCCAGGCATTGTATGTTTCTTCTGTGTATCAGCTTTTGATTTATACAAACTGGTATTCATCACAGTTAAACTGGTTGGATATGATATTGCACACTTTTCAAGCACATCAATCATCCAACCTTCAGGAAGTTCGCCTGTATAGTCCATACAATGTATTGTATATAAACCAATAAACAAATCCTGTGATATTTCTTCATCGTCTGGGTACACGGTGGAGATGGCATGCAATATTTTGTGCATGAGTTTGCCGCTTTTATCTGCATTCATTATTTTTTCAGCATAGTTAAAGTGTGAAAAGAAATGCTTTCCACTGCCTTTGTTTTTGCTTTTACGTGTTGCTTTATCTTCAAGGTCAACATCATTATTATTAAAGGCCTGTTCGCATATGTATGCTTGAACAACTTCAGCACTTCTATCGCCAAGAGCATAACGTGTAAGCCTATTACGATAAAAGTCTTTTGGTTCTAATGCTTTTACATTGGTGTTGCATTCTTCAAATGCATAACTTGCAAAACTTGGACGATCATCTTCGACTATTGTTATTGGCACTTCATCATAACCTAAGATAGCACTAGCAACGATTCTATGCTGTCCATCATACACACCTACTGTAGATTCTATGTTGTTTATATCATCTGTAACTGCACTTGCAGGAGCACACAATTGTGGATTATACCTGGTAATAATTTTGATAATATGCTTGTAATCAATATCACGTTGAACTGTGTAATCCAGTGCTAGGTTAGCAATTGGATACATAAAAGATCCATGTGCAAACTTTTTGCCTGTGTTTTTTATACGTGCTTTTTCTGCATCAATTTTGTTTTGTGCAAAATTATATTCTGCTGCCAGGGTAGTTTTTACTTCTTTAACAACATCGCTTAAAAATCGTATTTCTCT
>Ga0255758_10003452_pt1 | contig 13995 bp, 12 predicted proteins | sample 011ome_24_FD_179958 | JGI IMG/M metagenome (GOLD analysis project Ga0255758, IMG submission 179958) | Coastal salt marsh microbial communities from the Groves Creek Marsh, Skidaway Island, Georgia - 011513CT metaG (version 2) | ecosystem: Environmental > Aquatic > Marine > Intertidal zone >...
CGATAAAACGACGCTAAAAAATGGGAGCTTTTGAAATTCATGGAGGTAATAAGCTAAAAGGAAATTTAATTCCTCAGGGAGCTAAAAATGAAGCATTACAGGTAATAAATGCTGTACTTTTAACCCCTGAAAAAGTCATCATTGATAATATCCCAGACATCATAGATGTTAATAAATTAATCAATTTATTAACATCATTAGGAGTAAAAGTTGAAAAACTAGACAAAGGAAAATATAGTTTTCAATCAGATGAAGTAGATGTTGACTTCATGATGACTCAAGAATTTAAAGAAAAAGGCGGAGGTCTGAGAGGATCAATAATGGTGGTCGGTCCTTTATTAGCTAGATTTGGAAAAGGATATATACCAAAGCCAGGCGGAGACAAAATTGGAAGAAGGAGAATTGACACCCATTTCATTGGATTTGAAAGACTTGGAGCTAATTTTAACTACGATGCAAAAACGAACTTCTACAAAGCCGAAGCTAAAAGATTAAAAGGTTGCTATATGCTTCTTGATGAAGCCTCTGTAACAGGCACAGCGAATATTATTATGGCTGCTGTTTTGGCTGAAGGAAAAACTACCATATATAACGCAGCATGCGAACCATATATCCAGCAACTCTGTAAAATGCTAAATAGCATGGGAGCAAACATTAGCGGGTTAGGCTCTAACAAGTTAAGCATTGACGGGGTTGAAAAACTGGGGGGTTGCGAACATCGAATTCTTCCTGACATGATTGAAATAGGCAGTTTCATAGGTTTAGCAGCAATGACTCAATCGGAAATTACGATTAAAGATGTTTCTTATGATAACTTAGGACAAATTCCTGGCGTTTTTAAGAAATTAGGAATTAAACTAGAAAGAAAAGGAGATGACATCTACATTCCTTCTCAAGATAATTATGAGATTGACTCGTATATTGACGGTTCAATTTTAACCATTTCAGACGCACCATGGCCGGGATTTACACCTGATCTTTTAAGTATTATTTTAGTCGTTGCAACGCAAGCAAAGGGAAGTGTTTTAATACATCAAAAAATGTTTGAAAGCCGCTTATTTTTTACGGATAAATTAATCGACATGGGAGCACAAATTATTCTTTGTGATCCGCATAGAGCTAATGTCATTGGACTGAATCGAAAATCACCTCTTCGAGGAATAACTATGACGTCTCCCGACATAAGAGCCGGCGTGTCCTTATTAATCGCAGCTTTATCAGCCGAAGGTAAAAGTGTAATAAAAAATATTGAACAAATTGATAGAGGTTATCAAGATATTGAATTACGATTGAACAATTTAGGAGCAGATATAAAAAGAATTTGAAATCAATAACTTTTGTCTTATTATCCGAAGATATTTGGAATAATAATTGCTATGCTAAGGGCTGAATTCAATAAATCACATATAGTATAAATACAATGACACAATTTAAATTAATCATCATACTTGCACTTGTAGTGTTAACAGTTTCCAATTTTGCGTGGCCCCCTAAAAAGAAAAACAGAAAAAAAAACAAAACGCATATTTTAGCAAATCAGACCGGCACAAATATTGGAGATATTGCGCCTAATATTAAATTAAAAAGCCCTGACGGAAAGGAAATGAATCTATCTGATTTGCGTGGTCAGATAGTTTTGATTGACTTTTGGGCGTCTTGGTGCGGACCTTGTAGAAGAGAAAATCCAAATGTTGTAAAGGCCTATAACAAGTATAGCAAAGCTAGGTTTAAAAACGCCAAAGGATTCGAAATCTTCAGTGTTTCGTTAGACAAAAGTGTTGGGCCTTGGAAAAGCGCAATTGCAAAAGATGGATTAACATGGAAGTACCATGTTAGTGATTTATTGTATTGGAACAGCAAAGCAGCAGCTTTATATCATGTAGACTCTATACCTATGAGTTTTTTAATTGATGAAAATGGTAAAATAATTGCAAAAAATTTAAGAGGTATTCAACTGCATCAAGCCTTAGATAAATTGGTTGAAAAACTATAGTCAATTAATTATTGACAACAATTAAACCCCAGTTTATTTAACTGGGGTTTTTTATACTCCAGAACTGACACATAGATCACTAAATCTGTCAATCTTAGCAGTAATCGCTGCAAGAAGCTCAATATTCTGCCACTTTGACCTAACATAATAATTGGCACGTTTTTGATAAATATGGTTTCCACTTAAAAGACTAAGGAATGAGTAACAAAGAAAATACGGAGGAAAACGTTGAAAACCAAGAGGAGATTAACAATGAAGTAGAAGCTAATGAAGAGGTTAATCCTGAGAAAGAAGAAGGAGAAATGGAAGAAGTTCCAGAACTTTCTGAGTTAGAACAAAAAGAAGCAGAAATTTCAGCAGCGAACGAAAAATTTCTTCGTCTATATTCTGAATTTGATAATTTTAGAAGAAGAACGGCAAAAGAAAAAATCACCCTTACTAAGACGGCTGGACAAGATATTATTAAAGATCTTCTTCCTGTGTTAGACGATTTTCAAAGAGCAATTGAAAACAATGAAAAAAGTGAAGACATCGAAGCAGTAAAAGAAGGCTTTAAATTGATACAGCATAAATTTTCTCATACCTTAGAAACAAAAGGGTTAAAATCTATGGATTCTTTGGGAGAAGTATTTGATGTTGACAAACATGAAGCTTTAACGCAGATACCAGCTCCTTCCAAGAAGAAAAAAGGAACTGTTTTAGATGTAATCGAACCAGGATATTTATTAGGCGACAAAGTAATTCGATTTGCTAAAGTTGTTGTTGGAAACTAAAACCCATGAGTAAAAGAGATTATTACGACATACTAGGCCTTTCAAAAGGCGCCTCTGAAGGCGAGATTAAAAAAGCTTATCGAAAGATGGCAATCAAATTTCATCCAGATAAAAACCCGGATAACACAAGTGCCGAATCTAAATTTAAAGAGGCTGCAGAGGCTTATGAAGTTTTAGGAGATGTCCAAAAAAGACAACAATATGACCAATTCGGTCATTCTGGAATGGGCCAGCAAGGATTTGGCGGCGGTGGCATGAACATGGATGACATATTCTCGCAATTTGGCGACATCTTTGGAGGTGGTGGCGGTTTCGGAGGAGGCAGAAGTAGAGGTCCTAGAAGAAGAAAAGGCTCTAATCTTCGTGTTAAATTGACATTAACGTTGGAAGAAATAGTAAACGGTGTAGAGAAAAAGATTAAAGTCAACAAAATGGTGAATGCCGAGGGTGTTGAATTCAATTCTTGTTCTACATGCGGTGGTTCTGGGCAAGTAACTAGAGTAACCAATACAATTTTAGGTGCCATGCAAACTGCATCAACTTGTCCAAGTTGTGGAGGAGCTGGTCAAACTGTTGGAAAAAGACCTCCTGGAGTGGATTCCAGTGGATTAGAAAAGAAACCTGTTGTTGTTCCAATTAACATTCCTGCCGGTGTTGAAGATGGCATGCAATTAAACATGCAAGGGAGTGGAAACGATGCTCCTGGAGGTGGAGTTCCAGGTGATTTAATAATTGTTATCACTGAAGAAGAGCATGACACATTGTACAGAGATGGCAGCGACCTTCATTACGATTTACACATCAGCTTTATAGATGCGGCAATAGGCTCTCAAGTTGAAGTTCCTTTAGTGGATGGAAAGGCAAAAATTAAAATTGCACCCGGAACACAAAGCGGAAAAATTCTGAGGCTAAGAAACAAAGGTATCCCTGAATTAAATGGTTACGGTAGAGGAGACATATTAATTAATGTGCTGGTTTGGACCCCTCAAAAACTAACCAAAGAAGAAAGGCAAACATTGGAGGAATTAAAGGAAAGTGAAAACTTTAACCCGACACCTGGAAAGACCAAAAGCTTTTTTGACCGAATGAAAAACCCATTTGGTTAAATTTATTATATATATCATATATTGAAGGGGAATCTTGTATTCCCCTTTTTACATTTTTTTAGTAGATTTACTACATGACCAACGAAACACCTATTTTCGAAGCGAAAAACATTGTTAAAGAATACTCAGGACACCGAGCATTAGACAACGTCAGCATCAAGGTTCCAAAACAAAGTATATTCGGCTTACTTGGGCCTAACGGAGCAGGAAAAACATCCTTAATTCGAATAATCAATCAAATTACTGCACCTGATTCAGGTGAAATACTGATTGACGGAAAGCCTTTGCAAAGAGAGCACGTTAGCCAGATAGGTTACCTTCCAGAAGAAAGAGGCTTATACAAAAAAATGAAAATTGGTGAACAAGCTATTTACTTAGCCCAATTAAAGGGTATGCCAAAGAAACAAGCGAAACAAGAATTGATGCTTTGGTTTAAAAAATTTGAAATTGATACTTGGTGGAGTAAGAAAGTTGAAGAACTTTCGAAAGGAATGGCTCAGAAAATCCAATTTATTACAACTGTAATTCATAGACCTAAATTGTTAATTTTAGATGAACCTTTTAGTGGTTTCGATCCGATAAATACGAATTTGGTGAAGGAAGAAATCATGAAATTGCGGGATGAAGGAGCTACCATCATTTTGTCTACTCATAATATGGGTTCAGTTGAGGAAATATGCGATAACATTGCTCTCATTAATAATTCAAAAAAGATATTAGGCGGAAAAGTAAATGATGTAAAAGAACAATTTTCTGAAGAAAAGTACATTATTGAATTTAAAGGTACAGGCGTTGCTTTTGCGAACGCTATCTGGGGAGGATGGGAAATGGTAAACAACGAGCAACTAGGTAAAAATCATGCTAAAGCAACTATCAAACTAACAGGAGGAACTCAATTAAATGACTTTCTTAAAGGAATTATTAATGCTGTGGAAATTGAAAGCGTAAATAAAGTTATTCCTAGTATGAATGAAATATTTATTAGAGCAGTTGAAAACGAGTCTAACTCTAAAAAAGAAGTGACAAAAGAAAACACAAATCAAGATGGGTAAGATTGGTTTAATAATAAAACGAGAATATACAACAAGGGTTAAGAAAAAGTCTTTCCTTTTAATGACCATTTTAGGCCCCATATTAATAGTTGGATTCTTGGTTGGGGCAATTTGGCTGGGACAACAAGAGGAAAAAAATTTGAAAATTTTAGTTCTAGATGACACCTATGTTTTAAGTAATACATTGTTGCAATCGGAAAAATATCATCTTACCTCTAGTCAAGATGAGGGGATAGAAAATATAGATGATGGAAAAACTTTCCTTAAAGAACATGACCAATATGACATCTTTCTTTATTTACCCGGAAACATTGTTTCTGGAAATACGAGTGTTGGAAAATTATTCTACAAAGAAGCTCCTAGCTCTAATGTTCAAAGGCACTTAGAAAATATTGTTGATGGTTCAATTGAGCGCTTAAGGTTAAAAGAACTAAATATTAGCAACGAGGATTATTCTCGATTAAAAAACAAAGTTCAACTGCATACCATTGATGTTGTTTCGAATGAGGAAAAAAATGTAGGTATGCGCGCGGGTGTTGGTTTTATATTTGGATTGATGATTTACATGTTTATTTTTATGTATGGCATCCAAGTGATGAAAGGAGTGATTGAGGAAAAATCAAATCGAATAGTAGAAGTTATTGTTTCTTCCGTTAAACCATTCGAATTAATGATGGGTAAAATTATTGGAATCATGTTTGTCGGTCTCACCCAATTTATTATTTGGGTACTACTCTCTCTTACATTAACAACAACCCTGAGCCTTACCGTTTTTCCCGATATGATGAGCCCTCAAAAAATGGCAGAAACAGCTAAAGCAGAACAAGTTGCTGTTGGAATAGAATTAGAGCCCGTTAATTCTGAAACGGAAGAGATAGGAAAAGAATTTCAAGATTTAATCTTCAATCAAATTCCTTGGGGATTAATGATAGGCCTATTTATTTTCTATTTTATCGGAGGGTACTTACTTTATGGATCGCTAATGGCTGCAGTTGGGGCCGCAGTGGACAGTGAAACAGACACACAACAATTCATATTGCCAATTACCGCTCCTTTAATATTTGGTTATATTGTAGCAGCTATGGCGATAGACAATCCAAATAGCATCGCAGTGGAATGGTGTAGTCAAATTCCATTCACCTCTCCAATTGTTATGATAGTCAGAGTCTCCATGGGCGCAGAAGGTTTAGCCTTAGAAATAATAACCTCCATGGTTTTATTAATTGGAACTTTTATCGGTACTACCTGGATTGCTGGTCGTATTTATAGAACCGGGATACTAATGTATGGAAAAAAAGCTTCTTACAAAGAAATGTTTAAATGGCTTAGACATAAGTAGAGACAATAAACGGCACAATTTTTTCAATTGAGCACCTACAAAAAAACACCATGACAAAAATATTAGTAATAGACGATGAAAGACCAATTAGAAGTACGCTAAAAGAAATTTTAGAATTTGAAAAATTTACTGTAGAAACAGCTGAAGATGGAAAAGTAGGATTGGGTTTAATTTTAAAAAACAAATACGATCTTATTCTTTGTGATATTAAAATGCCAAAAATGGATGGTATGGAAGTCTTGGATAAAATCGTAGAAAATAATATTGAAACTCCTGTGGTAATGATTTCTGGTCATGGAAATGTAGAAACTGCAGTAGAAGCAATAAAAAAAGGGGCTTATGACTTTATTCAAAAACCGTTAGACCTCAATCGGACGCTCGTTACTTTAAGAAATGCACTGGACAATAAAGAGGTGATTCAGGAAGTAAAAAAACTAAAACGAAAAGTAAGTAAAGGAAAAGTAACAGACATAATTGGTGAATCTGAAGCAATTGTATCTATTAAAGGTATGATTGAAAAAGTTGCTCCTTCTGATGCACGCGTTTTAATCACTGGTGGAAATGGATCGGGAAAAGAACTTGTTGCACGTCAATTACATGAAAAAAGTAATCGTGAAAAAGCTCCATTTATCGAAGTGAATTGCGCTGCTATTCCTTCCGAATTAATTGAAAGTGAGTTATTTGGTCATGAAAAAGGAGCTTTTACCTCCGCTCATAAGCAACGGCCTGGAAAATTTGAAACAGCTAACGGAGGAACCATTTTTTTAGATGAAATTGGAGATATGAGCTCCTCCGCTCAGGCTAAAGTCTTGCGAGCTTTACAAGAAAATAAAATTACACGTGTTGGAGGTGAGAAAGAAATAAAAGTTGATGTTAGGGTACTAGCCGCAACAAATAAAAACTTGCGTAAAGAGATAGAAGAGGGCAATTTCAGAGAGGATTTATATCATAGACTAAATGTAATCCCAATCCATGTACCTTCATTAAATGACAGAAAAGATGATATTCCTTTATTGGCTGAACATTTTCTTGCGATAATTTGCGAAGATCAAGGTTTACCTTTAAAAGAGATTGATGAAAGTGGCATAGCAGCATTAAAGAATGTCAATTGGACGGGCAATATTCGCGAATTAAGAAATATTATTGAAAGATTAGTAATCCTATGTGGAGATACGATTGTTGGTAACGATGTAAATCTATACGCTAATCCAAAAGGAGAGTAAAAAGTACTTTTGAAATTTCAATCAAAAGACAACTTTTACCTAAGCTAAATACTCCTTTGCTCTAGTCAAGGCAATTGAGATTCCGCTTGCATTTTTTCCTCCGGCGGTTGCAAAGTTTGGCTGACCGCCTCCACCACCACCTATTTCCTTAGCTAGCTCACGAATCATATTTCCTGCATGCAAATCTTTTCCTTTAACTAAGCTATCGGAAAGAGCAATTGAGATAACAACCTTTCCATCCGTTTCTGCTCCCAATATCATGAATAAATCATCGACCTCTCCCTTTAATTGAAATGCCAAATCTTTAATTGCTCCGCTATCTAAATCTACTTGCTTCGCCAAAAAGTTAACACCATTAATCGGTTCTATAGCATCCAGTAGCTCCTTTTTCACATCACCTGCTTTGTCTTTCTTAAGTAACGCTATCTCTTTATTTAATTTAGAGTTTTGACCTAATAAATCAGAAATAGCTTTTTTAATGTCTTTTGGACCCTTTAATAAATCCTTAATTTCATCAAGCAAACTCAATTGAGACTGTAAATGTTTATCTGCTGCAATTGAGGTTATAGCTTCTATTCTCCTTATTCCCGAGGCAATTGAGCTTTCAGCAGTTATTTTAAAAGATCCTATTTGAGAAGTCTTTTCAGCATGTATTCCTCCACAAAGTTCTATGCTCGTGCCAAACTTAATAACGCGAACCACATCCCCATATTTTTCCCCAAACAACATCATTGCACCCATCTCTTTTGCTTTGTTAACAGGAACCATTCTTTGTTCTTCCAAATCAATGCTTTGTCTTATACGTTGATTTACTAGAGCTTCAACTTTAGCTAATTCTTCGTCAGTCACTTTACCAAAATGAGAAAAATCAAAGCGCAAATGTTTTTCATTTACCAAAGAACCTTTTTGCTCAACATGGACTCCTAAAACTTCTCTTAAAGCTTCATGCATTAAGTGCGTGGCAGTATGGTTATTGGCAGTAAGTGTTCTTTTATTCGTATCAACTACCGCCTTAAAGTTAAGGGCTGTATCTGCTGGTAATTCATTTGCAAAGTGAATTATTAAGTTATTCTCTTTTTTAGTATCGAAAATTGATGTTTTAGAACCATTTGCTTCAATATATCCTCTATCTCCAACCTGCCCACCACCTTCGGCATAAAATGGCGTAAAATTAAAAACAAGTTGGTACAATTCTTTTTCTTTAACAATTACCTTCCTATATCTTGTGATGTATACATCGGACTCTGTAAAGTCGTAACCAATAAACTCTTCCTGATCGTCTTCTTTTAAGATAATCCAATCGCTTGTTTCTGTTTCAGCATCTTTGCGAGAACGGTTTTTTTGTTTTTGCAATTCCTCATTAAAACTTCCTTCATCAATAGTCATTCTATAACCTTCAGCAATTAGGTTAGTTAAATCCACTGGAAACCCAAATGTATCATACAATTCAAATACCTCCTTACCGGGAACAACATTCTTCTTGTCAGAATTTAATTTTATACAAATCTGATCGATTCTTTTTAAACCAAGTTCAAGTGTTCTAAAAAAAGAAGTTTCTTCTTCTTTTATTACCTTTTCAATCAATACTTTTTGCGTTGCTAATTCCGGAAAAGCATTACCCATTTGATTGGCCAATACCGGAACTAGCCGGTACATAAATGGCTCTTTCAATTCTAGAGATTGATAACCATAACGGACTGCTCTTCTTAGAATCCTTCGAATTACATAGCCCGCTCCAGTATTTGAGGGTAGTTGCCCGTCTGCTATTGAAAAAGCAATTGCTCTGACATGATCAGAAATAACCCGCATGGCAATGTTTACCATCAATGCTTGTTTATGCTTTTCTTCATTTTCGGGACGGTATTTCAACCCTGACAAATCTTCTATCTTGTTTAATAATGGAGAAAAAACATCTGTATCGTAATTACTCGTTTTTCCCTGTAATGCAACCGCCAAACGCTCAAAGCCCATTCCAGTGTCAATATGTTTGTTCTTAAGCGGAACCAAGCTTCTATCTGCCATTCGGTTATATTGCATAAAAACCAAATTCCAAATTTCAATCACTTGTGGGTGATCCATGTTTACCAATTCAGTACCAGGCACTTTTATTCGTTCAGCATCGGTTCTTAAATCAATATGAATCTCGGAGCAAGGACCACACGGACCTGTATCTCCCATTTCCCAAAAGTTATCTTTTTTGTCACATGCTAAAATATACTCATCCGGAATTATTGAACTCCAGATATCATAAGCTTCCTGATCTTTCTCCGTTCCATCTTCATTATCGCCTTTAAAAACGGTGATGTATAATCTATCTTTATCCAAACCGTATACCACTGTCAATAATTCCCATGCCCATTCGATTGCCTCCTTTTTAAAATAGTCTCCAAAAGACCAATTCCCTAACATTTCGAACATTGTATGGTGATATGTATCTACACCTACTTCTTCTAAATCATTGTGTTTTCCCGATACACGTAAACATTTTTGAGAGTTCACAACACGAACATCTTTGGGAATTGAATTACCTAGGAATATATCCTTAAATTGATTCATTCCTGCATTATTAAACATAAGCGTAGGATCATCTTTTACCACCATAGGTGCCGACTCAACTACCTTGTGATTTTTTGAAGCAAAAAAGTCGAGAAATTTTTGACGTATTTCCTTAGATGTCATTCCGTTTATTTTTATTATATCAATGCCTTAAACCTTACGCTAGTCAAGAAGGTTGCAAATTTAGCGATTTTAGCCTAATTTCACGCTCACAAATAAACCTATTTTGTCAAAAACCAAATTCAGATACAATCCCGAGAGTTTAAATTACGAAGAAGTAGAACTTGGATGGCAAGGTTATGTTAGAAAATTTTCTTACTTCATTATTTCTACCGTTGTTTTTGCAACAATAATAGTTGCCTTACTTTACCCCTACATTAAAAACCAAGGAGTTAAAGAGGCTCAAGTAGATATTGATTCAACCAAAGAAGAGCTCATTAACTTTATGAAAGAATTAGAAGAAATTGAATTAATCTTGAACGAATCGCAGAGCCGAGATGACAATATATACAGAGCTATTTTTGAAGCGGATCCATACCCACAGCATAAAAGAGGATTAGGCACTGGGGGGAATCCAATGAAATACGATAAATATAATAATATTGCCCACCGTGAACTAGTTATTGATATAGCAAAAAAAATAGAAAAAATAGAAAAACAATTAGTTGCTCAATCAAGGTCCTATGATGAAGTTATTGAATTGATTAAAACTAAAGGAGAAATCCTTAACTCAATACCTTCCATCCAACCAATCAACAATGCTGATTTAACGCGCTTAGCATCTGGTTATGGAATGCGAATGCACCCTATTTACAAAATAATGAAACTACATGCTGGGATGGATTTTACAGCCAAAAGCGGAACAGAAATATACGTTACAGGTGATGGTGTCGTAGAAAAGGCTAATTGGATGAGTGGTTACGGTCAAATTGTGATTATTGACCATGGGTTTGGTTATAAAACAAGATATGCGCATTGCAGTAAATACAATGTAAAAAAGGGACAAAAAGTAAAAAGAGGTGATGTAATTGCTTATGTAGGTAATACAGGAGCTTCTGTTGGAGCACACTTACATTATGAAGTACGAAAAAATGGAAAAGCAATCAATCCGGTTAATTTCTTCTTCAATGATCTTTCTCCTGAAGAATACGAAAAAGTGATTGAGTTGTCTTCCAAACCAACCCAATCAATGGAATAGGTTAATTATTTAAAATCTCATCCAAATAATCTATTTCATCATCGGAATTAATGTCTTTTACTTTGTCAGATTCTGTGGTATTGGCAATATGTGAACCATTCTGAATTCTTTTGTTTTTATTGCTAACTCCGACAACAATTAGAATTGTAGAAAGAGCCAAGGAACCATATTGAATAATAGCAATAAAGGCTATCCAATCTTTTGCTCCTTTTTGCCAAAATGCTGCAAATAATGGTATTGAAATTATGGAACATAAAGCAAAAATAGAAACAAATACGATCGCAACAACCCGCATTGATGATTTGGCAGACCTAGTGCTTATTGCACTAAAAACAATTGAAGGTATGCCTCCAACAATCATAACAATAAAGAAGAATAATGTAGCAAAAAATGTATTAACATCTCTCTCAAATTTTGCATTGTTCCGACACTCTGTAAATATCAAAACAATGCAAACGAGTATTACAAACTGTAAGGTGTAACTACTAAATTTAATCTTTTTCATTTTAGAAATATATACATATTATACCGCAATACTATAGAAATATTGAGAGGATTGATTTGGAAACTGAGAAACTTAACAGATTAATAACGCAGCACAAAATGTTGTTTCTCAACTCCTCTGCGAAAAAAAACTATCCCAAACTTAAAAATATCGACCGTAAGAGTTACTTCCGGATGAGTTTTAATAGCTTCCCAAGCTTCTGTCATTTCATCCGACCAATGAATATCGTCAAAAACAAACACACTATGTTCATTTGCTTTCTCTAAACATTTATTAAAATAATCAAGGGTTGGTTTCTTTTGATGATTACCATCAAAAAAAGCAAAATCTAAAACATCAATTTTGGGAAGAGTTTCTGATAAGGTCTCGTTAAAATCGCCTTGGACCAATTCTGCGTTTTCAACGAGTAAAGATTTAAAAGTATTTTTAGCCACTTTACCAATTTCTGGACTTCCTTCGAAGGTATAAACTTTAGCTTTTTTTCTGGCTTTAGCCAAATAAGCCGTTGTCAAACCTAAAGATGTGCCTAGCTCCAAAATGGTATTAGGTTGGTAATAATTCACCAATTTAAATAATAGCTGTGCATATTTAGGTTTCTGAGTAGAATGCTTTACTATATCTTTTATTTTCCGTTGATTCGAATTAAAAACTCGAGAGCCAGCACCCATATCATCAACCGTGAGAACACGTTGGGTTAATAATAGTTTTTTGCGAATCAACTCCACCGCAGGGAAGGCATAGAAACTATTATCATTTTCAAAAACATCAATTATTAAGTCATATATAAATGGTGAATGTACCTTGTGTTTTGAAACAGCTTTTATCTTGTATGAAATATATTTTAAACCCTGAGAACTCAAACTATTTTTATATTTATATGAAGCACAAAAATAGGTAGAAGAAAAGAATATTCTGCTTATTAAATATGAAATCCTTCATTCTGAGCGAAGTCACAGAATGGGAAAGTGAGCAGTACAACTTCGAATTCCAATCACGACTGGTTATTTTAGAGACAACATATAGCGCCACATACACGATTAATTTAACGATATTCCGTATTTTCGCTGCCCTTATCATCGGATATGCTTAAATAAAATGACTAAAGAAGAAAAAGACGATAAAAAAATGCCTTTCTTAAAACATCTCGAGGAATTGAGATGGCGTTTGGTAAAGTCTTCCATTGCTATTTTAATTATAGCAACGGTATTATTTATTTATACCGATCCCATTATTAAACATGTGTATTTAGCCATGTCAGAAATGGAGTTTCCTACCTATCGGTTCTTTTGCTGGATGTCGCAATCGCTTGGGTTAGAAGACACATTATGCGGAACAGAAATCCCTATTGATATTCAATCAATTGAAATGACACAGCAATTTGCTACCAACATGTACTTTGCTATAGTGGGAGGATTTTTAATGTGCTTTCCATTTATATTTCATCAAATATGGAGTTTTGTAAAGCCTGGCCTTAAAGACAAAGAAGTCTATGTAACAAAAGGAATTGTGTTTTATGGCTCACTATTGTTCTTTTTCGGAGTAGCATTCGGGTACTTTTTAGTCAGTCCATTATGCGTTCAGTTTTTCGGCTCCTATAAACTTACTGCAGAAATTCAAAACAACTTCACTATCAATAGTTATATGACAATGATAACCACAACAACTCTTTTTAGTGGACTCTTTTTTGAATTGCCAATAATTATTTATCTACTTACCAAGCTAGGCATTATTTCTCCGGCACTCCTGATAAAGTATAGAAAACATGCTTTAGTTGCCATATTGGTGCTCTCAGCAATAATAACACCTCCAGATATTATAAGTCAAGTATTGGTCTCTTTTCCTATATTAATTCTATATGAAATAGGGATTTTAGCCTCAAAAAGAGTGATCAAAAAACCAAAATAATTTTTTTCAAATCAATTGATTAAAACGATCCACATATTAATTTGCATCATTTTGCTATTGACCATAAATAGCTTTAGTCAAAAAACAAAAGTTTATGGTACTGTATCAGATGTTGAAACTAAAGAACCACTTCCTTTTGTTAACATCACTTTTCAAGGCTCCAAAATTGGAACAACAACAGATTTAGATGGATATTATGAATTAGAATCTTATTATGGTACGGATTCTCTTTCAGCTTCTTTTGTTGGATATACAAGATTGTCCATTGCTATCAAAAAAGATATTTCACAAAGAGTAGATTTTCAGCTTTCTGAAGCATCTACAGATTTGCCTGAATTAATCATA
>Ga0255758_10003453_pt1 | contig 13994 bp, 10 predicted proteins | sample 011ome_24_FD_179958 | JGI IMG/M metagenome (GOLD analysis project Ga0255758, IMG submission 179958) | Coastal salt marsh microbial communities from the Groves Creek Marsh, Skidaway Island, Georgia - 011513CT metaG (version 2) | ecosystem: Environmental > Aquatic > Marine > Intertidal zone >...
CTAATAGAAAGTTTTACAAGCTGTCTTGTTGATGGATCCATGACAGTTTCTCTTAACTGAGAAGGATTCATCTCTCCCAAACCTTTAAATCTCTGAATATTTATTTTCGGTTTACCTTTTTTACTTTTAAAATTTTTAATAATCTCATCCCTTTGAGAGTCATCTAAAGCATATAACACTTCTTTACCACAATCGATTCTATATAGAGGTGGCATTGAAATATATATACGTCCCTCTTGCACTAAAGGTTTGTAATGTCTTAAGAACAAAGCACATAATAATGTTGCTATATGTAATCCGTCAGAATCTGCATCAGCTAAAATACATATTTTTCCATATCTTAAAGATGATAAATCACTGTTACCAGGCAATACACCAATAGCAGTAGAAAGATTTTTTATCTCTTGAGATTTTATAATTTCAGCACTTTCTAAGTCCCATGTATTTAAGATTTTTCCGCGAAGCGGCATTATTGCTTGAAATGATCTCTCTCTAGCCTGCTTAGCTGAACCACCAGCAGAATCTCCCTCAACAAGAAATAACTCAGTTTCATTTAAATCCTGACTATTACAATCAGAAAGTTTACCTGGTAACGCTGGTCCTTTAAAAGTTTTCTTTCGTTCTACAATATTAGAAACTTTTGCCCGTGTCTGTGCAGAAATAATTGCAAGCTCAGCAATTTTTTCCCCTTCTTCAGTGTGTGTGTTAAGCCAAATACTCATTACATCTTTAGTGGTACTTGAAACAAATGACATGTGATCTTTAGAGTCTAGTCTTTCTTTGGTTTGCCCTGAAAACTGAGGATTTTGTAACTTTGATGAAACTATAAAAATAGCATTATTTATTATGTCATCTGCATTTATTTTTAAGCCTTTAGGTAGCAAATTTCTATATTCACAAAATTCTTTTATAGACTCTAAGAGACCTGATTTAAAACCATTGAGGTGAGAGCCGCCTTGAGCAGTAGGAATTAAATTTACATAGGTCTCATCAAGTTTATTTTTAGGTGGTTTTGGAGACCAATTTATAGCAAACTCTAGTTCCTGAGCACTGCCTTCTTTTGCACATATTATTGAATCTTCTAATATAAGCTCTGAACCTTCTGATGATTCATTAAGGTAACTTTTTAAGCCATCTTCAAAGTGCCACTTCTCTTTATCATTAGGTTTTTTTTCATTAATAAATTCAATGGTTAAACCTGGGCAAAGCACTGCTTTTGCCTTGAGTAAGTGTTTTAAGGTTTTAACTTGTACATTAATATCTTCGAAATATACCGGATTAGGCTTAAAGGTTATTGAAGTTCCAGTGTTTCTAAAGCCAACATCTCCAATTTTCTTGAGCTCACTGACCTTATCGCCGTTACTAAAATCTATTTGAAATTCTTGGGAGTCTCTTTTTACTTTGACTTCTAGTGCTTCGGATAGAGCATTTACAACAGATACTCCAACTCCATGCAGTCCGCCAGAGAAATTATAATCGTCACCTGAAAATTTTGCCCCAGCATGAAGCTTGCACAAAATTAACTCAACACCAGTAACTTTATGCTCGGGGTGGATATCAACTGGCATTCCTCTTCCATTATCTGAAACTTTGATATTGCCATCCTTCAAGAGTGATATTTTTATATTTGAACAATGGCCAGATAAGGCTTCATCAACTGAATTATCTAAAACTTCTTGTATTAAATGGTTGGGGTTGGATGTATCTGTGTACATCCCAGGTCTTTTTTTTACAGGATCTAACCCTGATAAAACCTCGATTGCTTCTGCATCATATGAATTTTTTGCCAATTTTAAGATGCCTTATTAATGATTGAACTTATTAAAGATATTCTACTCTAAGAAATATTAAAAAAATTATAAAATATAAAAAATTTGTAAATGTTTACACTGTAAACATTAATATTGAGTTAAAATAACAACATGAACAAAATTTCAAAATCATTTTTCATATTAATTTTTTCAACATCGAGCCTTTTGGCAGAAAACTTATTAGATATTTATAATGAAGCATTAAAAAATGATCCAACCTTTAAGGCTGCAGAATATTCATATCTTGCAGACAAAGAGCTAGTTGTGCAAGGTAGAGCTGCTTTATTACCTAGCCTAACTTTAAGTGGTTCAACCAATTGGAATGAGTATTATCAAGATAAGCAGCTTCAACAAGAATATAACTCATTTTCGAGTTCAGCAAGATTAACACAACCACTATTCAGACTTGATTCTTGGTTCCAGTTTAAACAATCCAAATCATTAACAAATGCTGCTGAAGCTGAGTTTGCATACGAACAACAAAATCTTCTAGTTCGAACTGCAGAACTTTATTTTGGAGTATTAAGAGCTATGGATAATCTGAACGCAGCTATGTCAGAAGAAAAAGCAATAAAAAAACAGCTTGATCAAGCGCAACAAAGATACGAGGTTGGTCTTTCTGCAATAACTGGTGTTCAAGAAGCTCAACTAGCATATGATTTAAGCAAAGCATCTAGAATTAATGCTGAAGGAAGTTTATTTTCTGCAAGAGAGGCATTAAACGCATTAATAGGTAGAGAAGTCTTTAGTCTTGACGAATTGGGTAAAGGTTTATTAATTGAAAGTCCCACACCAAGCTCAAAAGAAGAATGGGTAGACATAGCATTAAAAAATAATTATCAGCTCAAAGCTGCGTATCTAAGAAAAGATGCCGCAAGAAATAATGCAAGAAATGCAGCTTCTAATCATTTACCAAAAATAGATATTGTTGGATCTAAATCTGAGTCTGAAACAAACCAATTTAATTATGAAGGTATAAACTTAAATGGTCAGGGCATTCCTGTTCCAGAAATAACAGGTAGAAGAAATTTTGCTATTCAGTTTAGTATGCCAATTTTTCAAAGTGGAGCCGTTAATTCAAGAAGAAAGCAGGCTTACGCACAATACGAGAGAACTAATGAGAACACTTTATTTACTCAAAGAAAAATTATACAAGATGTTCGATCTGGATACTCTAACATTGTTACCCTCGTTGCCAATGTAACTGCTCAAAAACAAGCTGTAATCTCAGCAACTAGTGCACTTGAAGCTACACAAGTTGGTTACAAGGTCGGGACAAGAAATGTTGTAGATCTTTTACAAGCAGAAAAAAATCTTTATAGTGCTGAAAAAAATCTTGCTAATGCTAAGTATGATTATATTCTTGCCAACCTTAGATTAGATTTAGCTGCAGGGACTATTACACCAGGTGACCTTGTTTCAATCAATAATCTACTAAATTAATTTAATGCCAGAATTACCAGAGGTTGAAACAACTCTCAGGGCAATAAAAAAATTTCAAGGTCAGCGCTTAAAAAAAGTTAAAGTACATAACAGAAACTTGAGATGGAAAGTTGATAAGAATCTTGAGAAAATTTCTGAGAATCAAAAACTAGTTAGTCTTAATAGAAGAGCTAAATATATTATTTTTGAATTAGAGAAGGTTTTTCTTATACTCCATTTAGGAATGTCTGGTAGTCTTAGAATTTCTAGAAATGATGATAATTATTTTTTAAAACATGACCATATTGAATTTGTTTTTGAAAATGAAAAAATCATTTTTAATGATCCTAGAAGATTTGGTTCTCTTCATTTCACAAAAGAGTTTAATAGTCATAAATTAATTGCAGCACTTGGGCCAGAACCGTTATCAAAAAATTTTAATGACCAATACCTTTATAATTTATGCAAAAAATCTAAGACAAATATAAAAACATTAATTATGAATCAAAAAAATGTTGTTGGAATAGGCAATATATATGCTTCAGAGTCTCTTTTCTTGTCTAATGTAAATCCTTTGAAAACCTCACATAAAATCACTCTTAAAGAATGTAAAAAAATTGTAAGCTCATCAAAAAAAGTTTTGAATTCCGCTATAAAGGTTGGTGGCACAACCTTAAAAGATTTTTATTCAGCTGATGGAAGTCCTGGTTATTTTAAAATTAAGCTAAATGTATATGGGCGAGATGGCCAAAATTGTAAAAGATGTAAAACACAAATAAAAAAAGTAATTACCAATCAAAGGGCTACTTTTTATTGTTCCAACTGTCAGAGCTAAGTTCCAAGTTTAGCCTTAAGGGCCTTTTCAACTTTAGGGTGAACAAATTTAGAGACATCCCCTTTAAGGTCAGATATTTCTTTTATGAGGCTAGATGAGACATAAATAAGACTTTCTTTAGGTGTTAAAAATATACTTTCTATATCAGGTGCTAAAGATCTGTTCATGGTAGCTAATTGAAATTCATATTCAAAATCAGATACAGCTCTTAAGCCTCTTATAATTGCACAAGCATCATAATCTTTTGCTAGATCAACAGTAAGTTTTCTTGGGAAACCAACAACTTCTACTTTTTGATTATCTTTATATATTGAAGCTGCCAAATTAATTCTATCCTCTAGTGAAAACATTGGATTTTTAGATTCACTTTTTGCTATAGCTACAACTACTTTATCAAAAAGACCGCACCCTCTTTCAATAATATCCATATGCCCGTATGTTATCGGATCAAATGAACCTGGATAAATAGCAACTCTCATATACGAATGATACTAAACCCCAATATTTAAGCAACTTTATGATACAGCTAGACACTAAAAATTTAAGAAAATCAAGCTATTAGAAAAAATATATTTTTAAAATTTGATACATAGAAATTTTTTAGCTATTATCTAATCTCATACTAACGGGGGAGTAATATTTTTTACTCGAAAAAAAAGGAGTTTAATATGAAATATTTATTAATCTTAGGTAGTGTTATTGCGCTTCCATCTTTTGCTGCTGGTGGTGGAGACCTTGATGCTAGTGACTATACTGGTGTTTCATTCTGGTTGGTTACTGCTGCATTATTGGCTTCTACTGTATTTTTCTTTATTGAAAGAGATAGAGTTGCTGCAAAATGGAAAACATCTCTAACAGTATCTGGTCTGGTTACGGGTATTGCTTTTTGGCATTATTTGTATATGAGAGGAGTCTGGGTTGAGACTGGTGAATCACCAACTGTATTCAGATATATTGACTGGTTGCTAACAGTACCTTTATTAATATGTGAGTTCTATTTAATTTTAGCAGCTGCAACTAACGTTGCCGGTTCATTATTTAAAAAGCTATTAATTGGTTCTCTTGTAATGCTTGTATTCGGATATATGGGTGAAGCAGGAATTATGGCTGCATGGCCTGCATTTATTGTTGGATGTTTAGCATGGTTCTATATGATATATGAACTATGGGCTGGTGAAGGAAAGTCTGCATGCAATACTGCAAGTCCAGCTGTTCAATCAGCATATAATACAATGATGTACATAATCATTATTGGTTGGGCTATTTATCCTCTAGGTTACTTTAGTGGTTACCTAATGGGTGATGGTGGATCAGCCTTTAATCTAAACCTTATCTATAACCTTGCTGACTTTGTTAACAAGATTTTGTTTGGTTTAATTATCTGGCATGTTGCTGTTAAAGAATCTAGCGCATAAATAAGTAATAGATACTTAAAATAAAAACCCGGTTTTTACCGGGTTTTTTTATACTTGTATAAAGCTTTATGGAGAAATGGTTTCTCCATCATAAGCTAATAAATTTCCAGAATCTTTCATACTCGCATTTTCAATTACATTTAACATTAATTCCATACTTTTTTCAGGTGTAAATAACTTTTCAGTTGGTACATTCTTTTTAAAGGGTTCACTTAAGTTGCTATCCACTGTTCCTGGTTGCAAGCCTAATACAATTGCATTTGGGTTTGTCCTTTTTAATTCAATACTAAAGTTTTTTATTATCTGATTAAGTGCTGTTTTGCTTGCTCTATATGAGTACCAGCCACCTAATTTATTATCTGAAATACTCCCGACCCTTGCACTTAAAAAGGCCAAGACAGATTTAGTATCTTTTGTTAGTAATGGTATAAAGTATCTACCAACTAATGTAGGACCAATAGTGTTAATGCTCATAACTTTAGTCATACTGTCATGATTAATATCTTTGATACTTTTTTCAGGGCCAAAGGTCTCAGAGTGCAAAATCCCAGTAGCAACAATAATATGATTTAGGCGATTTTCTTTTACTTTTTCTGCTGCATCCTGAATGTTATTTTGATTTTCAATATCTAACTCAAAAGTTTGAACTTTCTTATTTTCATGACTTTGTTTTTTTCTTGAAAATGCATATACATTTTTAACTGATGGATCGTTAGAATAATGCTCTACAAATGCATTCCCTATTGCTCCAGACGCACCAATAATTGCCACATTTTTATCCATTAAGGTGTCCTTATATTATCTACTATTTCATAAACATGTTCTGGGGGCTTACTATAAAAACTGGATACAGCTAAAGCAATAACAATGTTAATCATCATTCCAATAAAACCAATTCCTTCTGGTGAAATACCTAAAAACCAGTATTGGGCATAATTAATTTCAATATTAATAAATTTAAAATAGATAATATATGAAGAAGTAAATATTAGCCCTGATAGCATTCCAGCAATTGCTCCTTGCATATTTAATCTTTTGTAAAAAATACCAAGAAATAGAGCAGGAAAAATAGTAGATGCGGCAAGTCCAAAAGCAAAAGCTACTACCTGTGCTACAAAGCCTGGGGGATATATTCCAAACAATCCTGCAACTAATATAGCTACTGCTGCAGAACATCTTGCATATAAGAGTTCTTCTTTATCAGTAATGTTTGGCATAAAAGTTTTCTTAAGTAAATCATGGGAAACTGAAGCGGATATTACTAGAAGCAATCCTGCTGCAGTTGATAATGCTGCAGCTAGAGCTCCAGCTGCTACGAGAGCAATAACCCAGCCTGGTAATTGTGCTATTTCAGGATTGGCTAATACCATAATATCTCTATCAATATATACCTCATTATTATTTGCTTGATTAGCATCGTTACTAACCAGTCTTTCTCCATGATTGCCCTCGCCTTCAACAAACTTTGGTTTAGTTCCTTCTAAAGCGTTCCCTGCTGAGTATTGAATTAAGCCATCCTCATTTTTGTCTTTCCATGCGATTAAGCCTATATCTTCCCAGTTCTGAAACCACTCTGGTGAAGATTGATATTCAACATTTTGAACAGAATCAATAAAATTAATTCTTGCAAAAGCTGATACTGCTGGAGCTGTTGAGTATAAGATAGCAATAAAGACCAGTGCATAACCTGCAGACTTTCTAGCATCACTAACTTTTGGTACCGTAAAGAACCGAACAATTACATGAGGCAGACCTGCGGTTCCAAACATTAAAGCTGCTGTGATACAAAAAATATCAATTTTACTCTTCGAATTTTCAGTATATGCATTAAACCCTAAATCTGTTGTGACCTGATCTAATTTATCTAAAAGGTAGGTTGAACTATCTATAAGAGTATCGCCAAAACCCAATTGCGGAACTGGATTACCAGTTACTAAAATTGATATAAAAATAGCTGGAACTAAATAAGCAAAAATTAATACGCAGTATTGGGCTACTTGAGTGTAGGTGATTCCTTTCATTCCTCCAAGGACTGCATAAAAAAATACTATACACATACCAATTGCAACTCCAAGATTGATATCTACTTCAAGAAATCTTGAAAAAACAATGCCAACACCTCGCATTTGTCCAGCTACATAGGTAAAGGAAACAAATATTAAACATATCACCGCAACTAGTCTTGCTGCATTAGAATAATATCTAGTTCCAATAAAATCCGGAACAGTATATTGACCAAATTTTCTTAAATAAGGAGCTAGCAGTAACGCAAGCAATACATAGCCCCCAGTCCACCCCATTAAATAAACAGAACCATCTTTTCCAAGAAAAGCTATAAGACCTGCCATAGAGATAAAAGATGCTGCAGACATCCAATCTGCTGCCGTAGCCATGCCATTTGCAACCGGGTTGACTCCTTTTCCTGCTATATAAAAATCATTTGTTGACTGAGCACGAGACCAAATAGCAATTCCAATATATAGCGCAAAGGATAAACTAACAAACAAATAAGTTAATGATTGAGTATCCATTAATATTTATTTTCCTCATCATTATTATCTTTGTATTTCTTATCTAATTTATTCATTAAATAAACATAGATAAAGATAAGAACAACAAACAAATAAATACTTCCTTGTTGTGCAAACCAAAACCCTAGCTTGAAACCACCAATTTGATATTGATCAAGAAAATCTGAAAATATAATGCCAAAGCCAAAAGAAACTAAAAACCAAATAGATAAAAGAATCATTAAAATTTTAAGATTAGCTCGCCAATAATCTTTATGCATAACTTATGAGACCTTAATTGATATTATGTTCTTCTTTTTTAAAAGGTTCCTGATAAAAATTAAATATACCATTGTTATTAATATAGCTATAAACTCTTTAAAAGTTAATTAATAAGAAAGGTTATGGGATTTGAAGTAAGCGATAAAGTAAAAGAAATAAATGAAAGACTTGAAGCATTCATGGAGGAGCATATCTATCCTCGTGAGAGAGACTATGATGAGTTTACAAGTAATCAAGATAATCTCTGGCAATATCCTGATTGGTACGAAGATCTGAAAAAAGAAGCAAAAAAACAAGAACTATGGAATTTATTTCTACCAAAAGAATATGCTCCATGGAGTCCCGGCTTAACAAATTTAGAAATTGCAGGCCTTTTTGAAACAATGTCTAAGTCTGCATGGGCACAACAAATATTTAATTGTAATGCTCCTGATAGAGGCAATATGGAAGTATTAGCAAAATACGGGACCCCTGAACAACAAAAAGAATGGCTTGAACCTTTGTTAGCTGGTGAAATTAGATCAGCATATGCGATGACAGAGCCTGATGTTGCTTCATCGGATGCAACAAATATGGAACTAGAAATTAGACGTGATGGTGACGAGTATGTTCTTAATGGAAAAAAATGGTGGACAACTGGTGTGATCTCACCCAAATGTAAGTTTATGCTTGTTATGGGGAAATCAAACCCTGACAACCCTCGTCATACTCAACATTCAACAATTATTGTTCCTACTGATGCAGAGGGATTTTCAATAACAAGAGCCCTAAGATCTCTCGGGGAGTATCATTCTCCAGGAGGTGAAGGTGATATTGTATTTAAAAATGTTCGTGTTCCAGTGTCTAATCTTATATTAGGTGAAGGAAGAGGATTTGAAATAGCACAAGGTAGATTAGGGCCTGGTAGATTTCAATATGCAATGATGTTTGTAGGAATGGCTCAAAGATCGTTAGAGCTAATGTGCGAAAGAGCACAGAATAGAGTTGCTTTTGGTGAAGCTTTAAGCAAAAAAACAAGTGTCCAGCATGAGATTGCTAGAAGTCGTTGTGATATTGAACAATGCCGTTTATTAGTATTAGCTGCTGCAGAAAAAATGGATAAATACGGTATAGATGCTGCACGTGATTACATATCAATGCTTAAGATTGTTGCTCCCAAAATGTGTGAAGATGTTTCAAGCAGAGCAATTCAAGTTTTTGGTGGAATGGGGGTTAGTCAAGACACACCTTTGGCGCATATCTTTACAACAAGCAGATTTTGCAGAATTGCAGATGGACCAGATGAGGTTCACATGTCTCAACTTGCAAAATTAACAATGCGTTCTTTGTCTATAAAATAAAATCTTTACATAAAAAAGGGAGCCATAGGCTCCCTTTTAAGTTTATGTATAATTTAAAAATTATACTTTACACTAAAGCTATGAGTTTCAGGGGCACCCATAGTCATTCCGTTAACTCCACTAACTAAGCTTGATATTAAAACTAGTCTTACATAGTTATTATCAGTAGCATTCTTAACTGAGTATGCTAATTCCCAAGAATCATTTCTCCAACCAACTTTATAATTTAAGAATTCTTGATCAGTTTTTTCATCTAACTCAGGATAAGCTGTTGGCATCTGATTTTGCCAAGAAGGTGAAAGCATTGGTGCAGAGGTGTTCTCATAAGGCCCATCATAAGAATAATCAATTCTTGAGAATACGTTACCGTTTCCAAGAGGAAAATTATGAGATAGACCAACTGTATATGCATCATCAGGAGTTAATCTAGCAGCGGCATTTGATAATATATCAGGAGAACCGTCGTCTACAGTGAAATATGACATGTTTAAGGTTAAATTAGATGTTAACTTAGCGATAACATTAAGATCAAAGCCTAATCTTTCTGCTGGAGTTGTAGCGTTCCCAACAATAGTTCCTGCTCCACTTGGGCTTTGTGTTATGTAATGCTGGCCATCTGTTTCCATGGAAAAAGCAGTAGCATTTACTTGCACCTTATTATCCATCAACCTGGATTTAATACCGATTTCATAATTTGTTGACTAAGTCTTATCAAAAGCTCTCATATCTCCAGTATCCCCTGAAGTAGAGTTAAAACCACCAGCTTTATAACCGGTTGCTGCAGATGCATATAACATTACATCATCTGAAAGATCTTTCTGCACACTTAAAGACCAAGTTGTTGCACTATCAGATCTAGTAAATGTGCCGTCTATATTTTGCAGAAAAGCACTTAGGGGCCATGCATCACCCAAAACAACTTGTCTTGGAAGCCCAGCTAATGAAGCCATGCCAAGCGTGCTAGCGAGCGCAGGGGTTACTGAACCGCCTAAATAAGCCTTTGCAAATAAGTCAGCCTCTTTATCCTCTGATGTATATCTAGCTCCAACAGTATATCTAAGGGTGTCTGAAACATGAACTGTCATCCTTCCGAATATGGCTGCAGTAGTATCAGACCATGTCATATCTTGAGCGACATAATCTCCTGCATTTGTTGTTGCAGTAAGTCCGCCAACTGTCGGTAAGATTGCTTGGAGTTGTGCTAATTGTGCTAATTGTGCAGCATTGGCTGCGCCGGCAGCAGCTAGCTGTCCTAGGCCAGTTGCTGCAGCAGTAAGTTGTTGCGTCCATGCTCCCCAAACTAAAGGGAAATCGTCACCAATTAAAAGAGCTCCTTTGTTTGGATATCCACCAGCTTCACCATATTCTGCATTCATCAAAAATACACCAACTGTATATTCTTTATTACCCATCATATTCGAAGTAAATCTCAACTCATTAGTTAACGACTTACCAGGCATAGTTCTTTTTAGATTTGCAAACTCTATTGATGTAAAGTCAGCATCCCAATATCTCATTGCATCATATTTATTTCTTGCAAGAATATAAGTTAGAGTTCCATTTTCTCGCTCTTGATCTACTTTAAAAGAAGTAAGAGTAGAGTCTAGAGTAAATTGAGGAGTGCCAGCTTTCGTTGCATACTTATAATTTGTGTAATCATTATCTGATGGTGTTCTTCCTAGTAAAGGTATACCAAGTTGAACTTGTTGAGATGTTGGCACACTGTCAACAGCACAACAGGTTGAATCTTTAGAAATATCAGAATGAGAGAAAACAAATCGTAAATTATCATTTTCATGTGCAATCTTAATTCCTACAACAGAGTCATCTACTCCATTAGCAGAACTTCCATCTACCAGATTTGTCATATAACCATCTGACTCATGAATATTTGCACTTAATCTAATAGCTGTGGAGTCTGAGACACCAAAGCTCAATGCTGAAGTTATTCTTGTTGTATTAAAGTCTCCGCTTTCGTAATGAATAAAGCCATCAGAGTCACCTGGTCTTGGAGTCTTAGTTGTAATGTTCACAACACCTGCATTAGAGTTTTTACCATAGAGAGTTCCCTGTGGGCCTTGAAGAACTTCAATTCTTTCAACATCTACTAAATCATTTAAGCCTAAACCTGTTTTATTTAAATAAACGCCATCCACAACTAGCGATACGTCAGACTCTAAAGAAGCATCACTCTGACTAGTTCCAATACCCCTAATTCTCATAGAAGCATTAAATGGATCAACATTATAATTAACAATCAAAGTTGGCAATGCAGAGTCAATGTCTCTTGCAGTTGTTATGTTCATATCTTCTATTTGAGTTGCAGTTAAAACATCAACTACTATAGGCAAATCTTGAACATTTGATTCAGTTTTTGTTGCACTTACAATTACTTCTTCAATTCCATCAGAGTCTTGAGAAATTAAACTTAATGGTGCAAATAAGACACCAAAAACCATCATAGTTTTTATAAGATTTTTCATTATATAGTCCCCCTTTAGACATTAATAAAAATACTATCGTAAACAGATAACATAAAATTATCGATTCCTTTGTTCGTATACTATCAAACTATGAGAATTATCCAACAGTTTGTGAATTTATATATAAAAACTAGTTCTTTTTTATAGCGCTAGCTGCTACGAAATTAGTACCCTTAAGAAGCTCTTCTATATTTTCTAATACAGTTTGTTTTACAGCTCTTACAATTGGATTAGATCTCGATAATTCGTGTTGAATTAGGTAAAAACCTATCTTGAATGAGTATTCTTCTTTATTAAATGCAACCAGTCTAGGGTCATTATCACCATCTAATTCTGTTAGGAAAGTAACTCCGTTACCAGAAGATACAAAAGCATGAGCATCTTGATAAGAGTTTGATGAAATTATTATATTAGGGTTTTGAAAAAAACTATTTACCACAAAATTAGTATCTGCTTGATCTTTTCTTATATATGTTACCCATTCAAAATCATCAACATTTTTAACTTTTTTTAAATATTCTTTGCTGCCATACACATGCATGTTTAATTCACCAAGCAAAGTTGCTATTGAGTCTTCAGGAGGATTAGTGGTTCCAACAAATCCAATGTCATACATTTCTGTAGTAAGTTCACTTGAGTCTGAATGGTTCATTATATGAATATTTAGATTGGGGAAATTTTTTCTAAGTTTGGTAATAATATTGGTCATATTGTTACCACCCTCGCCCTGTTTGTAGACAACCAGTTTTCCATCCATTAAATCAGGATTGGGTATAAATTTTTCTTTTAATGCTGAGATTTTAAAATCAATTTTTTGGACTTCTTTGTATAAATCTTTACCGTGAACTGTTAACGCATACCCTGAATTTCTTCTTTCAAATAATTTGATGGCTAATTCTTTTTCAAGTTTTTCAATTTTCCTAGAGACGGTGGAATGATTGACACCCATTTCTTTAGCACAGCCACTCAAAGTGCCATGATTTGCACATGAAATAAAATATTCTAAATTTCCCCAATCCAGCATTGTAAGTTAATCTCATTGTTTAAATATGAGCACAATATACTACGGGTGATTAAATATAATCAATATATAAGCTTATTTTTGTTATATGAAGTCTCTAATTTTTATATTAGACTTTTTAAATCTAATAGGGAGTTGAAAAAATAAATGAAAGTTCTAAGAACACCAGATTCATGTTTTGAGAATATCAAAGATTATCCCTTTGAGCCGATTTATACAAATATAGAAACTAAGGATGGAACTATCCTAAGAATTCATCATATTGATGAAGGTCCTAAAGATGGTCCCATTTTGCTGGCAATGCATGGTCAGCCAGTATGGAGCTATCTTTATTCTAGAATGATTCCATTTCTAACCGAAGCGGGAATAAGAGTTATAGCTCCTGACTTAGTTGGTTACGGTAAGTCGGATAAGCCAGCTGCAAGGGAGGACTATTCATATCAAAATCAAGTTGATTGGATGGGTGAATGGTTAAAGAAAAATGATTTTCAGAATTTAACTTTTTTTGGACAAGATTGGGGAGGCTTAATAGGTTTAAGAATGGTAGCTGCAGATCCAGATAGATTTATAAAAATTGCTATGGGTAACACAGGTCTTCCTTATAACCCTAATGCGCCTCAAGAAGTTATAGATGAAGTAAATGAGTTTAGAGCATCAAACAAAAAGATAAGCTTCTTTGGAATGACTAAAGAAGTTAGCAAAATGGATAAAAATAAACATATGGCAACAAAATTTATGTACTGGCAAAAATTTACCTGGGATTCAAAAAATCTTCCAATTGGTTTAATTAACTCCTTTCAAATGGAGAGTCAGTTTAGGAAATCTCCGGTCAAAGCATATATCCATATTCTGTTACAAAAGATAGGACTTGAAAA
>Ga0255758_10003462_pt1 | contig 13984 bp, 16 predicted proteins | sample 011ome_24_FD_179958 | JGI IMG/M metagenome (GOLD analysis project Ga0255758, IMG submission 179958) | Coastal salt marsh microbial communities from the Groves Creek Marsh, Skidaway Island, Georgia - 011513CT metaG (version 2) | ecosystem: Environmental > Aquatic > Marine > Intertidal zone >...
AACTCAATTATCTGAAATTAAATCATTATCGGATATAATGTCACCAACATTAATAGTAACGTTTATATTTATTGGGATTTTCCCAATAATAGTTAAACAAGTTTTTAAATATTTAAAAAACAAAGGTTTACAAAAATAATAAGTATAAATCATTTAAATTTATTATTAACATCAAATTATCAATAAATAATAGAGTATTATAAAATGACAGAAAATAAAATTCTACAAGAAATAATAGCCACAAAAAGAAAAAATCCATACACAGAAAATAAATCTATAGAACAATTACGTGAAGAAACTGAAATATCAGCATCACGCATTCCATTACCGGAAAATACTAAAATAGAAAAAATACTTGCGGACAATGTAAATGCAGAATGGATCTCTTGTGGAAATGTAGATACAGATAAAATATTTATGTTTATTCATGGAGGAGGTTATTACAGAGGTTCAATTGCCTCAACTCGTGCTACAGTTGCGAGAATATCAGCCCAAGCAAACATTAAATGTTTATCTGTCGACTATAGGTTAGCACCAGAACACCCATTTCCAGCAGCAATTGATGATATTTATACAGTTTATAACTGGTTATTAAAGAAAGGTGTTAAACCACAAAACATAATTGTTAGTGGTCAATCAGCAGGAGGAGGATTATGTTTAGCATTATTATTAAAAATTAAAGATAATAAAGGTTCTCAACCTAAGGGTGCTGTTGCTATAAGTCCTTGGACCGACCTTTCTCAATCTGGAAAAACAATGGTAACTAATGCAGACGTGGATCCTGTAATTAGCAAAAAATATTTAGATAGAATGGCTGGCCTATATCTCAAAGATACATCATTTTCATCACCTTTAGCCTCACCTCTTTTTGGTGATTTGTCAGGTTTGCCCTCAATTTTAGTTCAAGTTGGAACTGCTGAAACAATGTTAGATGATAGCACAAGATTTGTTGAAAAAGCAAAGAAAGCAAAGGTTGATATTAATATTGAAATTTGGAAAGATATGTTTCATGGATGGCATGGAAATGCACATATTTTAAAAGATGCTGAAAAAGCCATTCATAATATAGGAAATTTTTGTAGAAACTTGTTTAATAAATAACAAAAATCATATGAAGATAAATATTTTTTTATTCCTAATATTTTTTAACTTCACATATATTTTTTTTTCACAGGAAACTTATGCAGAATATAAGATTATTGATGCACCGTACTGCGTTAATAATAAAGGAGAAGAGGTAAAGTTTCAAAACATGAAATCTAAAACTAGTAAGATTACTCTAGGTATAGCAAAGAAAGATGGTGAAGGTAAGCCAATTATATATAGATTTAATTACAATCAATCTTCAAACCCTCTGCAAATGTTTATAGATTATCATGAATGTGCTCATCACCAGACTGGTGATTTAGATAAACCACATCCACCACAAAATAGTTTTGAGCATTTAATGAAAGAAAGTATAGCTGATTGCATTGCTGCCATTAGAATGAAATCAGATAATATTAATGGAAGAGTTTATATTAAAAAAGCTCTTTTGGAACTTAACAAAGCAATGAAATATATCGGTTTTGATAAATCTACAATTAAAAGTAGGGAGGATAATATATTAAACTGCTTTAATAAAAACATTTCTTTATCAGCTTATATTGAAAATATAATTAAAAAGAATATTGATACAAAATATTAATTTAATAAGTATATGCTTAAATATTATGTAGTAATTTGTCTAAAAATACAATTAAGTAACTGAATTATATTAAAAATATTTAATTAATTTTTTTAATTTTTTTTCTAACTATTTTAGCTATATACCATATGAAAATTAATACAACAGGAACGCATAATGATAAAAATACAGATTTACTTATATGCATTTTTTCAAAATCAATTGGGTCAACTAAAGTTGATAAGAGACCTATAACATAATAAGTGATTGCAACAATTGATAAAGACTCTACAGTTTCTTGCAAGCGAAGTTGGGCTCTTGCCCTTAATTCCATAGATTCTAGAAGGTTTTTGTTCTGTATTTGAATTCTCATTTCAATTTGCGTTCTTACCAAATTATCAGCTCTTTGTGCTCTAACAGCTAGTGACTCGAGCCTTCTTGAAAAAGCTTCACAAGTTCTTATAGCTGGTTGTAATCTTCTACTTAAAAACTCATTATGTGTTTGAAATGAAGCAAGCCTTTCTTCTCTTAGATCTTTTACTCTTTGTTCAACAAGTTTGTAATAAGCTGATGTAGCGGATAAACGATAATTTGTAGATGAAGCAATTTCTTCAATTTTTGCAACTACATAAGAAAGTTCATTAAGGTCATTTTGATAATTAGGTTTTGTTTTAGATTTATTTACTAAATTTTTCTTTGCTGTATTAGAAACAGATTTAGTAATTTCTGTTATTTGTTTTTCAAGATAACTTAAATTAATAGTTTCTTCTCTTACTTGAGGAAGACCTAATAAAGATAGCACCTGATATGTCTCAAGTTCAACAACTCTCTGTAAAAGTCTTCCAGTTCTACGTGTTCTAAGATTCTTATTCTGAACAAATACTCTTCTAAATCCAGAACCTATAAAATTAGTGTTATCCGTTTTAAAGGACATAAAAACATTTGCACCATTTTCAGCAACATTTGAACCAGCAAAATTATCATGGAAGAAATACTTTTCAATATCAATGGGCTCGTAATCATATTCTGATGAAACCATTTCAATCCAAGAAGAAAGTAAATATTGACCAGGAAAATTTTGTAAAAAATCAGAAGGTAATTTAATTAAAAAATTTGTATCAAATAGGTTTGGTGTTTTTTTATTAATTATATCAATTTTATTAGGATATATTAAAGTTAATGAGATAAATTCTGTATGGCATTCATATCTTATAATTAAATTTTCATTTTCTGCTACCCAATATTTATAACGTTCTTTAGGTAATTTTTGAAAACCTTCGCTTATTAAAAATTTATTTAGGTAAACCCAAGCTTTTTTTTCGTCATTATCTCTAATTAAATAGGCAAAATGAAAAGTCCTTAAGTTATTCCCTAACTTTATATATGGTCTAGCGTGCAATTCATCTTTGAAAGATAATAAATTGTTATTTATTAAATTATTCATATTTAATTATAACATTTTGTAATATTTTATGTATTATTTTTTATTTATTGTTAAAAACTCGTTTAATTCTATATAATTTTAGAAAATAATATTTCAAAATATGATAATATAAATCTTTATATTTATATTCTATAGACAGTATAAACATATTAAGTAAATTTCTTAATTCCTCGAAAGTATCATTATGAAATCATCCTTTTTTTTTATTTTAATTTTTTTTATTAGTTTTTCTGCCTACAGTAATCAAAATTGGAAAATTGTAGAAACAATAAATGAAGGAAATCAAAACAAAACATTTTTTTTAATAAGTAATAAGGTTTTGTCTATTCCTGGTATAGATGGTCCTTTTAAAAATACATATTCTGCTATTATGTTTAAATGTGATGCTAATAAGAAACTATCTTCATTTTTTGGCTTCACAAACAAACCAAATATAAAAAATAATAAAACTGAAGGTATGTTTAATGTGGTGTCTACAACTATAAAATATGATGATAAAAAACACGACATAGATCTTTATAATCCTAGAAGATGGAGATCAAACTTTTATTTAACAAACAATAATAATTTATTTGTTAAAAAACTTATTAATACCAAAAATGTTTCATTAGAAATTAACTGGGTTAATCAGGGACTTAAATATTTCACACATAATACTTCAGGTTTTCTAGAAAATTATAATAACCTTAAAAAAGCTTGCGGTTTATAAAATATTTTATTTAAAAAAATATATAAATCAGTAGTTAAAAATTCTATTAAAATAACAAATAAAAGAGTTAATAAGTGAATTTGGACTATTAATTTTTTGATAATATTTCTTCTACTAACTTTTGTACTCTAAATGCTTCGTCAATTGTTGCTAAACTATTAGGTTTATTATTTATTTTAAGAAATAAAGCATCAAGTTGTGACCTCAAACTTACAGCTCTTGGGTCTTGCTCTTCATCTCTAAGAGGAACAAATTGATTACCAGTTGATAATGAATCCTTATGAAACTCTTCTATTTTTCTACTTTGTCTAGAACCTTTAATCGTGAATTCTTGACGATCTGGTTGAACACCTCCAACACTCGCTAATATATTGACTGGCAAGCCATTTTCAGTTTCTAATTTAGCAAGAACATCTGTCTCGCATAACGAAGTGTCACTTGGGTAAGAAGTCTGGGCCCATTTCACTTTAAGTGGCCCTAGTACACGTTCTATAAAAAAAATAAAATGAGATATTACTTCTCTTGTCATACCTCCTTCTTTTTTAAAGCGTAGCCAATCAGCTTCTTTTTGCCATTCACGTGGCCATTTAGAGTAAGTAACAATAATATCAGCCCCAAGCATTTCTCCCATTTCTCCTTTATCTTTGCTTTCTAATAGATCTGATAAAGGAGCACCTCCAGCTTGAGTAAAATTAACAGCAATTGGAACATCAAATTTTTTAAGTTTATCAATAAAATTTTTACTTTCTTGAATATTTATCCCAAAAGGTTTTTCTAAAAAAAGAGCTTTGCCCATTTCAACCACTTTCATAGCATAAGATTCTCTCACTGTAGGAGGGCAAGCAAGATAGACTAAATCAGCATTTTCTATTGCTTCTTCAGCACTTTTCATAATTGAACATTGATTATCTAGTTTTAGGGCATTTTCACAAGCTTTTGGGTTAGGGTCCCATAAGTAATCTGGTTTAAATTTTTCATGTAACCTCATATGAGTTAACATTCGGGTTCCCATTATCCCTAAACCAATTATAGCTACTTTAATCGACATTTTATACCTATGAAAATTTAAAATTTATAATTAGATACTTTAAACTAAATTGTTAACTTAACAAATATTAGTTCTATAATACTAAATCAGGTGAATATGAGGTAGAACCCGAATTTGTTTGTATGATTAAATTTTATATCTAAAATTAATTATTCAAAACTAGCAATTATGGGTGATGTTTCAAATGTATTATGACACTAGCAAAAACAATCATGGACTTCCTTACAATCCTTTCAAGGCTCTAACAGTTCCTCGACCAATTGGATGGATTAGTACAGTAAGTAAAAAGGGCATAGGTAACCTTGCTCCATATAGTTATTTTAATGGCCTTTCTTATAATCCTCCATTTGTAATGTTTTCTGCAGGAAATAGGCCTGATGGTAGCAAAAAAGATAGTGTTTTAAATGCTGAAGAAACAGGTGAGTTTGTGGTAAATATTAGTACATGGGATACACGCCATCAAATGAATGATACAAGCTGGATATTGGAAGCTGAAACAGACGAATTGATTAAGACTGGCTTAACACCTATAGATTCAATAAATGTTAAACCCAAAAGAGTAGCTGAGTCACCAGTTCACTTCGAATGTAAATATCACCAAACAGTTCAACTACCAGGAAAAGAAGGTTTTCATCATGTTGTGTTTGGTCAAGTGATAGGAATTCATATAAAAGATGAGTTTATTACCGATGAAGGTATGGTTGATGTACTAAAAATGAAGGTTATAGCCCGTTTAGGGTATAATGATTACACTTTAATAGAGAAAACATTTTCTATTGTTGATTTTAAGGACAAAGGAAAAATGACAAAGGGTTGGAAATGACTATTAAAGGATTAAATATTAATAATAAAATATTAGAAAAAAAAATCGATTTACTGAAAATTTTAGCAAAGGGTTGTAAAAAACATCCAGCATATAGAGCCATCAGAAAAGCTACTGAGCGTTGCGAGGAGTGTGTAATAGTGTGGAATGCTAGACTGAAGTTAAATGAATTAGATAAGTCTTAGAAGTGTAAAATTATTAAACACTAAATTAGTATTAGACTTTAATTATAAGATTTAGCAAATAAGTTTGCTCCAGCAACTAAAGATTTTATTTTTTTTTCAGCAATATTATAAGGCATTGGTGCCATTCCACAATTTGTACATGCAATAATGTTTTTATAATCAACATATTTTGAAACTTCATTCAAAATTTTAAAAACTTCTTCAGGTGTTTCTATTTTTAGGCTTGCTACGTCTATTACGCCCACAAGTATTTCTTTAGAGTTTAACATCTTTAAAACTTCTAATGGAACACGACTATTTGCACATTCAAGTGATACTTGATCAATAGAACTATTATTTAAAGTAGGAAAAAAGTCTTCGTATTGTTTCCATTCATTTCCAAGAGTTTTTTTCCAATCAATATTTTGTTTAATTCCATATCCATAACAAATATGAACAGCTGTCTTACATTTGAGGCCAGAAGCTGCAACTTCTAGTAATTCAACACCCCATTCAGACGCTTCTTTGGTGAAAGCATTAAAAGCAGGTTCATCAAATTGAATTGTGTGAACCCCAAGCTTTTCGAGTTCAAGAGCTTCTGCATTTAATATTTTTGCAAATTCATATGCCATTTCTTTTCTAGAACTATAGAAGCCGTTTGCAATAGTGTCACAAATGGTCATTGGTCCAGGTAGAGTGATTTTAAAATCATTTGAAGTATTTTTAAGACAATATTCTGTGCTTTTAGAGTGGACTGAATTTAATCTTTTCAATTCATTTACTACTGTTGGAACTTCGGCATCATAGCGATCATTTCTGATGCCCATGGTTGTCATTTTATTCCAATCAATACCATGAATTAATTCTAAAAATCCATGGACAAAATGTTTTCTAAATTGTTCACCGTCAGATATTATATCGATACCTGTGTTTTCCTGGAATTTTATCCAATTAAGAGCAGCTTCACATTGTCCTACAAATAATTCTGAATCTTTTAATTTCCATTCACCCCATAATTTTTCTGGTTCAGCCAACCAAATGGGTTTAGGTAGACTTCCTGCAATGGTAGTTTTAATAGACATAATATAATTATATAGTGCTATTTATAAAAAATTAACAAAAAAATTAATTAGGTATGATTTTTTATTGCTGAATAATCTATTATTAACTTTAAATAATAAGAAGGGGTTAATATTTATTATTTTGTTGCATCGCCTTCTTCAACAAGTATTAAGTCAACCTCTCCAGCACCATTTTTCCTATGAAAAGAAGCATTTCTGTAATCTTCAGAGCTCCAACAATTTTCTCCATCTTCTAAAGATGGAAATTCTATGATTACAAATCTATGAAACTTATCTGTTCCTTCTAGAATTTTGAAATTTCCGCCCCTTGCTAAGATTTTCCCACCAAACTTTGATATTATTTCAGGAACTTGATCAGTATATTTTTTATATTTAATAGGATCTAATATTTTTGAACGTGCTACCCAATAAGCTTTCATAATAATCCATAATTTAATAATTAATATTATTTACGATTTTGTACAATTATTTTACCAATATAAAATGTAGACACAAGTTTTTAAGAAAATTCATTAAAACAATATTTATTAAAAGTTAATGTTTCTTAACTTTTTGATCTTTAATCGATTTATAATTGAAACTAAACCTAGCTATAAAGAATTAAAAGTCCTTGGACATAGTATTAAATATAATGAGCTAATAATTTTATGTACGCCACTTTAAAATTTTCTGTTCAAGTTTTGTAACAAAAACACTTACTGTTATACCCAACAGAGATAATATAGTTACTCCAGCAAATAATCTTTCTAAATCATACAGAGAACCTGCCTCTAAAATATATGCACCTATACCATATTCTGCACCAAGCATTTCGGCCGCAACAAGTAGAATTATTGATATTGCAAGGCTAATCCTTAAACCAGACAAAATACCTGGCATTGCTCCAGGTAAAACAATTTTATAAACAATTGAGATCCAACTTAGGCCAAAACTTTGTCCCATACGTATTAATGTTCTGTCAACATTATCAACTGCTCCATAAGTAGCAACTACGGTAGGCGTAAAGCTTCCTAATGCTATTAGTGCATATTTTGACCCTTCTCCAATTCCAAACCAAATTACAAATAATGGTAGTAATGCTATTTTGGGTATAGGAAATATAGCTGCGATAACTGGAACCAAGCCAGATCGGAAATATGAAAATAATCCAATAAGTGTACCAATACTTATCCCAAGACTTATACCAATAAGTGCTCCAATAACAAGCCTCAAGATAGAGGGCACTAGGTGTTTAAATAGTAAACCAGATTGGAAAAGTTGAATGATAGTTTCAAGAACATCTGATGGCTTAGGCAAGGTCAAAGAAGATATTACTCCAGTTGAGGTACCAAGCTCTAAGACAAAAATGATTATAAAAAAAACAAAATAACCCATCCAACTTCTTGTTTTTGGCTGAAAACCTTTACCAATAAAAGGTACAGGTTTGTTGACGTTTAAATTGTTTGAATTATTAGATTTATTTTTTATATCATACATTTAGTAGTTCAGCATCAGCTGCCCTGGCTTCATCATGCATTATATTCCAAAGATGTTTTTGATATTGATCTAGATCTTTATCAATTAATTTTCTATCTGCGATTGGTTTTTCAATACTAATAGTTTCTATGATTTTTCCTGGCCTACGTGAAAGAACTAGAATTTTATGTCCAAGACGAACCGCCTCTGAAAGATTATGAGTAATATAAACTGCAGTAAAAGGTTTTCGGTGCCATAAATTTATAAAATCTTCTAAAAGTAATTCTCGTGTTTGACTATCTAGAGCTGATAGAGGTTCATCCATTAAAAGAACTGCTGGATTGACTGCTAATGCTCGGGCAATGGCTACACGCTGCTTCATTCCACCAGATAGTTGTTTAGGGAATGCATAAGAAAAATCTTTCAGTTTGGTTCTGTCTAAAACATCATCAATTACTGAGCGTTTAATTTCATTAGATAATGAATGATCTTCTAGTACAAGTGACACATTTTCTTCGACAGTTCTCCATGGAAGTAATGCAAAATCTTGAAAAATATAAGTCATGGCATTTAGACAACCTGCAGGCGGAGAACCAATTTGAGTAATTTCACCAGAACATGGTTTCTCAAGGCCACCGATGAGGCGTAATAAAGTTGATTTGCCACAACCAGAAGGGCCAATAATAGACAATATCTGACCATCCATTATTTCTAAATTTATATCACTTAGAACTTTTGATTTATCATAAGAATGATTAAGATTTTTGATTTTTATATTCATAAATTATCTTGCCCTGAGCCCAGTTTGAACTCAGGACAATTTTGACTAACTAATGATTTTTACATAAGACTGATCAACTAAAGTATCTATTGTTATACTTTTCTTAACTAAACCTTCAGACTTGAACCATTCAAGTTGATTTTTAATTGAGGCAAGATTTAAGGATGCTCCATCACTTAATCGCATCGTGCCGTTAATGATAGAAGGCGCTGCTTTTTCTCTTGGACGACTGGTGTAGACATATTTATGTATTAAATCTACCATTTCATTTACACCTGCATCTCCTTTATTTTTATCAATCATAGTGGATGCATAATCATCTACGCCTTTACTAAATCCAGTCAAAAAGTTTTTAGTAAGAGCACGTTCATTTTTTGCATTATTCGACGAAGTAAAAACTGTTGTTATTTGATAGTTAGGAAGATAATCAGCTACATTACCAATAATATGAATAGATCCTCCTCGTGATAATGGTTTTGCAATGTGTGGAACAATAGACCATGCGTCTACCTGCCCAGATTTAAGAGCTCCTATAATTGCTCCAACTTTTTGCAAAGGTACAAAAGATAGTTTAATATTCTCTGCAGCTGCCATTTTTGATCCCATATAATGAAATGATGATCCTGACTGAGTTACAGCATATCTTTTGCCATTAAGATCTTTGGGACTTCTTACTCCTGCCTTATAGGCTTTATCAGAAACAAGAAATTTTTGTCCATCAATTCCTTCTTCTTCGCTTAAAGCACCTCCAATGACCTTTACTGCTCCTTTTTCCGCAAGTGATATAAGGCCTCCAGATATAGCTGTTACTGCATAATCAATATCTCCAGATGCAATCGCAATTGCCATAGGCTGTGCAGCTTGAAAAAATTCAAATTCTACATCAAGCCCTGCTTGTTTAAAATATCCACGCTCCTTGGCTATGAAACTTGCTGAATGAGAAGTAAATCGCAAAGCACCAACTTTTATTTTTTTATTAGATGCAATTGCAGGCATTGACAGAGCTGATGATGCTATGGCACCTCCACCCAAAACAATTAATTTTCTACGACTTATTTTCATTAAACCTCTCCCACACTTATATAAAATTTTACATGATTTAATTTACTCACAAAAGAGAAGATGATGTCAATTATAAAAAATATAATAGGGAAGGTAAGGTAAACTTTTCTTAATCTATAAACGACTAACAAAATTGCTTGCTATCGCATTAACAAGATATGAACCATTGTTACGAGGATTATTTACGTCTTTACTAACGTTATGGAAGTTAATTTCATAATTCGCCTTGCTATCTAAAATGTTTTCACCTTCAAGGTAATGTGACACTTCATCATCATTCAACAAAACAGGCTGTCGATGATGAATATGATTTATCTTGTCAGTGGAAATTCTAGTTAGTATTAAGCAACCAACATCATTATAAAGCCCAGCAAAATTATTTGACTTAGAGTAATGATAATAAGGCACTTTTTCTTTATCTTTTCTTTGCCACTCATACCAACCGTTGTTAAAAATTACGCATCTTTTTGCATTTCTGAATGAAGGTTTCTCATTCATTGTTTCAGAACGACAATTAATAAGATGCATATCTTTTTTCCATAATGGTGCATATGACCATTTTAGTAATTTTGCGTTTTCTTTTATTTTAACCGGTACTAATTGTGAAGGGGCTACATTATATGAAGCGTCATATTCTAAACCATAGGGTTTATTAATGGAAATTACAAATCTACCACACATAATAAATGTTTAGACCATGCACATATTAATTTTCAACTAAAAATTATACAAATTATTAATCATAATAAATGTTAATCACCAAGTTTTAAGATGTTCTCTGCCCATTGAACGTTGTCAATGAATCATGGAATAAAATTTTTGAATTTTTGTTTAAAATTTAATCAGAATAATAAATACCATGATTTATTGATTATTTGTTAATCATTTGTATCTGATAAAATTAAAATTTCTGATGAAGCTTTTACTATTTTCTAGCTAGCAATAGTTGTTTGATATGTTTGATTTTCGTTTTTTTGAAATTTATAGATCTTCAGAGTACATGAATCTTTTATTAGATGGGATTTTAATAAGCTCTGGCTTGTCAATAGCATCTGGTATCATTGGGTTTTTAATAGCTTTTATTTTAGCTGCATCCATTTATTGGAAAATAAAGCCATTAAATTATTTATCTATCTGTTGGATTGATTTTATTCGTAATACTCCACTTATTGTTCAATTATTCTTTGTTACTTTTGGTTTACCATTAATTTTTCAGTATGTGTGGCCGTTTTGGGCACATGCGTTATTGGCTTTAACAATCAATTTCACTGGTTATTTTGGAGAAATATTAAGGTCAGGGTTTAATTCGACCCCTAACAGTCAACTTGAAGCAGCTTATTCCTTAAATTTAGATAAGCTAACAATTTTTAGAAAAATTGTTCTTCCTCACACATTAATCAAAATGTTTCCCTCATTATCAAGTCAGTTTATTTTCATTTTTTTAACAACAGGAATTATTTCTGAGATTGGGGTAAATGATCTTACGCATGCTGGATTATATATTGACAGTAGGACGTTTAGAACTTTTGAAATATTTATTGTTTTATCAATTTTATATGTTGCTCTTTCTCTATCATTTAAAGCTTCATTAGAGTTTGTTTTTAACAAAACACTGAAAAAGAGGATGTAAATGCAAGAGTTGCTTATAAACATCTTTGATAAGCCACTAGGGATAATTATAGCCCAATTAGTATCGGCTACCAGGTTCACAGTTTATCTATCTCTAATTGCCTTTGTTGGAGGTGGTATTATTGCTTTGTTAATAACCTTTCTTAGAATATATCCCTCAAAAATTTTAAACTTTTTAAGTTTTTCATATGTTTGGTTATTCCAATCTTTACCTTTATTGATGTTACTTTTTTTAATTGGATTAGGAATTCCACGTTTTGTAGGCCAGGATTTTGATCCCTGGTATGCTGCTAGTATATCCTTAATAGTTTTTACTTCAGCTTATCTGGCGGAAGTATGGAGAGGGGCTATTTTAGCAATTCCAAAGGGTCAATGGGAAGGCGCAGCTGCTCTAAATCTAAATTTTTTACAAACTTTAAGACTAATTATAATACCTCAAGTTTATAGATATAGCATTGCACCTACTGTTAGTTTTCTTATTCAAATTATTAAAGGTACTTCACTGGCTTATATAATTGGTTTTCAAGATTTGATGTTATTAGGAAAAAGGTGGGCAAATTCCCCTGTTATAGGATCTGAACCATTTATAATCTTTCCTATTATGGCAGTTTTGTATTTCTGCCTTTGTTACCCCCTAGCTATTTACGCAAAACAGTTAGAAAAAAAATACTCCATTGAAAATTAATATATTGAAAGGAAAAAAAATGTTTTCAAAAAAAATCATATATGGCTTCATATTAAGCTTATTTTTTATAAATTATTCAGCTAGTGCAGCTAATTTAAATGAAATTCTTAAAAACGGTGAAGTTAAGATAGCTGTTCCTGAGTCTTTTGCGCCTTTTGGCTCAGTTGGTAAAACTGGTGAACATGAAGGTTATGATGTTGATGTTGCAAAACTTATAGCTAAAGATTTAGGAGTTAAGTTAACAATAGTACCAGTTGTATCAAAACAAAGAATTCCTTTTCTTGAAACAGATAAAGTTGATTTAGTTATTTCAACAATGGGGGCTAATCCTTCAAGGGCTAAATCAATAAACTTTTCTAGCGCATATGCTCCATTTTATTCAGGTGTATTTGCTCCATCCTCAGTTAAAATATCGTCATACGCTGATCTAGATGGACTTACAATTGGTGTAACTGGAGGAACATTAGAAGACTTAGAACTAACTAAAATGGCTCCTAAGGGTGCAAAAATTACAAGATTTGGTGATAATGCTGCAACATTAAGTGCTATTAAGTCCAAGCAAGTACAAGTGCTTGTTGCTGGAAATACAGTTGCAGCATCTGTAACTGAGGCTAACCCTGATTTTGATTTAGAAAGAAAGTTTATTATTAAAGACAGTCCTTGCTTTATTGGGGTTAAAAAAGGAAATGAGGACTTATTAAGATGGGTAAATGTCTTTATTCTGCATAAAAAACTAGGCGGCGATCTTAACAAGATTTCACTTAAATGGTTAGGTCAAGATCTCCCATCTTTACCATCACTATAAATAAAAAATATATATATGTCTGACAAATTTAATTTTGTCAGACATAAAAAATCATTTTTTACTTTCATTAATTCATTAAAGTAATTGAATTTATTAAATAAAAACAAATTCTAAAGTCCTTTTATGTCAAATGAAATCATGATTTAAGGAGAGAGCCATTCTCCTTGCCAATTTGTTTCCTTTTTAAATTTAGCACGAATATGTTTATCTCCTAAAAGCAGAAGTTGAATTGTCTGTATATGACATATCAAAACAGCAAAACGTTTTTGGTCAGGGGCATATTCATAGTCAAAAGGATTTTTGATAACAGTGCCTGGGCTAGGGATAGTTCCATAAGCAGACCTCGAGTTAGTTGGAACATTGTTCCAGTATGGAATAGTAATTTCTCCAGTCCTGATTTCAACATGTACATCCATCTGAATTTGTAAATTGACTTTTGGGAGCCAAATATGAATTCCAGCGTGAGGATTTTCTTTAAGCGATAGCATTTTACAACTACCTGTATCAGTGTGAAACTCTATTTGGTTGTTTTCTCTATCACATTGTCTCATTACTAAGGTACGAGCATTTGGAAAACCATCTGTATTTGATGTAATAAAAGTAGGGTGCCGCGCAGGTGATTTTTTATCTG
>Ga0255758_10003477_pt1 | contig 13952 bp, 12 predicted proteins | sample 011ome_24_FD_179958 | JGI IMG/M metagenome (GOLD analysis project Ga0255758, IMG submission 179958) | Coastal salt marsh microbial communities from the Groves Creek Marsh, Skidaway Island, Georgia - 011513CT metaG (version 2) | ecosystem: Environmental > Aquatic > Marine > Intertidal zone >...
TTGGCACTTTCTATTTATTCTCATTGTTATTAACAAACGTGAGTATCTTCTACTCTTAAAACTTGAAACTCTTCTCAAATACTTGTAACTTTGCTATATCTTCTTTTGAGTGTATTGTTTAACAAATGCCCTAAATGATTCCTTATGAATAGTATAAATAAGAAATCTCTTTTTAATTTTGTAATGGATTTAAAATATAAAGACAGGTCTTCACCAGAGTTCAAAAAACTGTTAAGTGTTTTTATAAGAGATATTACAGAAAGAAATCAGAAATATAAAATTACTGACTTATTAAAAAATACTTTGAAAGAATATGATTTATATCAATCTGATGAAATTGAAATGAGTCAAATGAGGAGTTTGAATAGTCAACTTAAAAAGTTAGGTTACAAAAGCAACAAATCTGCAATTCAACTAGAGCATTGGAAGGAAGTAAAAAAAATGAGAGAAGAATTATTGGATATTAATTTAAAAGATGATATTAATGAGGCAATCCGTCAAATTGAAACTTATTTTTTGAATCATACAAGTTGTTTTTTTAAACTAACTGAAAAAGAATGGAATTTGCAGCCTAATAAGACTAAACCATAGGCATATCTTCTTCTTTTAATTCAGCAATTCATATATTTAGAATATGAAAAAACTATTCTCTTTATTTTTTGTTTTTATTCTTGTTGCGTGTAGTAAGGATCCTGCGTTTTATACTTTAACAGCAACTGCTAATCCAGCAGAGGGAGGTTCTGTTTCTCAATCTTCACAGCAGTATGATTCTGGTGATGTAGCTACTGTTACAGCTACTGCTTCAGCAGAGTATGTTTTTCAAAGTTGGTCAGGATCAGCAAGTGGTTCTTCACCAAGTACTACTGTGACTATGGATAGTGATAAAGCAGTAGTAGCAAACTTTGTAAAAAAGAAATATGCTCTAACAGTAAATACTGAAGGAGAAGGAAGTGTAACAGAAAAAGTAATTAAAGCAGGAGCAGCTACTGATTATAATAGTGGCACTGTAGTAGAGCTTACAGCAGTTCCAGAAGGAGAATGGTTATTTGTAGAATGGAAGGGAGATCTTACAGGATCAGAAAATCCAAAAGAGATTACAATTGATAAAGCAAAAACAGTAACAGCTGTGTTTGTAGAAATACAATATCCAATAAGTGATTTAGACAATTATTCCACAATAAACAAGAAAACTTCATGGTATCAAACAAATAAATCCTTTGATGAACTCCACACTATAAAAGGAACTAAATATCATGTATTTGAAAAACTTGGAGAAAATGACTTTCGACCTGTAACTGGAGGTTGGGACGAGTCTAAAGTAGAATGTTGTTATTATATGGCTTCTCTTGGAAGTTATCTTTTTACTGATCTTAACGGTGATGGAGTCAAAGATTTATGGGCATACCTTTATAAAATGAACTGGCCAAAAAATCAAAACGGATTACACTTGTATGTTGATAATTATAGCTCTGATAATTATGATGTTCAAATTGGATTACATGACGGGAGAAAACAGGTTTTAAGTGATTTTAATAATGATGGGAATAAAGAAATTATGCTTTTTTCTCATGGATATGATAGAGATCCTTGGCCCGGAGATTCTCTCGCTATTTTTGATGTTTCAAATAAAAAATATAGATACTTAAGTGACGATATCGGATTTTTTCATGGTGGAGCAACAGGTGACATAAATAAAGATGGGTTTGAAGACATAATAGCTTATTCTGGATTTAGTGCTACAATTCCAGTTCATCCGCTTTATTATGAAAATAATGGGTCTGGAAATTTTGAGTTAAAAAATGAAATTTTTTTAAATTTTACAGATGCTGACAATTATTACACAGTTGAATTATTTGATATTGATAATGACGGACATTTAGATTTATTTTTGGGTTCAGGGGGAACACTTTTAATAATAAAGAATGAGAATGGAACATTTGACAGGTCTAAAGGAATAAATATTCAATCAGACAACACGTTGGGGGTTTTAGATATTGATTTTTTTGATTTTGACGGAGATAACTTAAAGGAAATTTTAGTAATGAGTGAAGTTTCAGGGTATAGAGGTTATTCTCTAAACTTATATAAGTTTACATTTAAAAATAATAGTCATATCACTTCAAATTATTTTGATCAGACAAAGCTTGAAGGAAGTAATAACACGTGGATAAGATCAATTCATGTTTTTGACTATGATTTAGATGGAGATTTAGATATTGTTGGAGACGGTTTGTTTGGTGATATTAATGATAAAAAAATTCATTGGAAAAATGAAAACGGAAAATTCAAAAGAACAATAAATTAATCAAATAAATCAAACCCAAACCTGATTGGAGTTAAAATTTATCCCTTTTATAAAAAATTCTAACTTCATTTGTTTAATCTGATTATCAGCCTCTTTTAATTTAAGACATAAGTACAAATCTTAATAATTGAATATTATTAAAACAAACGGTTATTAATATTCTAAATCTTTAATTATTTCTACATAATTAGGATAATGATGCTTTAAAATCATTCTGTAGAATTTTTTTATAACATCTATATCTTTGATGTCGTGAACTAATGAAATAATCTCCCTTGCTAGATTTTTTGCTTTTGGATTATTATATAATATTTTTTTTTCTAAAATAATTTTTTCACACTTCTTTTTAAATATTTCCCATTTTGGTGTAGGGTGTATTGAATTTAATTCATTCCATTGTTCACTAGTAATTTTAAATAAACCATGTGGAATTGAATTATTTTTAAATCTATTTGCCTCCAATGCTATAGGGATTAAATTTTCTGGAATATTACCTGCTCCACCTATTGATTTAGGAACTAAATGGTCAATGTCAATCCAAGTTGAAACTTTGAGTTTTTGATTAAAAATAGAATGGATCTTATATTTTAATTCACCTGGGATTTTTTGCTGAATTTTTAGATTTTTATTTTTAATTGGTGTTTCAATATTTTTTATTGTTTCTAAATCTAATATAGTAGGCTGTCCTCCTCTTGATTTTAATTTTTTTAAGCCCACACAACTAAGTGAAACTATGTTTGACAGTAATTTTAAATTTACCTTATATCTATGAAACCAAATAAATGCATTTTTATTTTTTTTTTGATTATTGTGTAATTTCATTAAGACTTCTTCAAACCAATATTTTGAATCATTTGAACCACTATCATTAAAATAATTTAATATTTCATTTGTGTCATTAAATTTAATAGGCTTATATACTTCTTCAACAACTCCTTTAGCATAAATTCCAAATTCAGTTTCAGAAACATAAATCGTATCACCTATTTTTAGATTTTGAGAACTTGGCATGTTGACACCACTCTCTGAAAAAAATTTATTTTTTTGGTTTTGTTTAATAATTACTCCATTTTTTGCGAAGTCTGGCCTTCTTTTAATTAGGAATGTTTTTTGCATATTTATCTATAACTTTTTAAAATAACTATCAATTGTCTTTTCATTAATTTCTTCACCATTTTCTTCAATAGAATCTTTTATGTCCTCATAATAATTTGCATCTATTAATTTTCCGTTTTCATTCTTATATGCTAAACTTATATCAGTCCCGTGTGTTCTTGAATTAAGTAATTCCATTGACGAGTGGTAATTCTCATCAGTATCTGGATTTAGATATTCTATACCACTTACTAAACATTTATAATCAGTTAATGATAAATCAAGAAATTCTGGTCTAAATTCAAATTCGGAATAAATCTCACCGAATGTTACTTTTCCAGATTCGGCTGACTCTGCTTGAAATATAAATTTATTTTTATTCGTAGTATCCTTTTCTGGATCAAATTGATTTTCTCTATTTCCAAAATCAATATATGTAGATTCTGTAGTATCACCTGAAACTAAATACACTTCCAATGAATTTTCTTCCAATCCATATTCGCTCTCACCATATTCATGCCAGTTACTGGAACAGTGATCTGCCCAACTCTCATCATCTGATAAAACAGATTCGCTTAATTCATTTATTAAATCTTCATATTCAAATTCTGAATAAACATATTCAATAATATTAACATCAACTTCAGTATCAAAATTAATTGTGTAAGTATTTGACTCAAGTTTTTCAATATTTTTTTCAAAACTTGATTTAGATTTTTTGTCAACCTTGTTATTATTGATTAATCCCTGAAGTTTATACTTATCATTCAAATCTTCATCAGAATATTTATCAATTTTTGAATAGACTAATTTTTTTACCCAATTATATGAGTTGTTTTTTAAAGATTCAACTATTGATTGATCTGCATTTGGATTCAGAACTACACCCATAAGCTTGTATGAGTACTGATAACTTCCATCATCTTTTTGAACTATATCTTTAAGTTCTTCTAATGAAAATTCAGGATTTGCTATTACATTTTGTAAAATTGAAAAACTACCTTCTTCAAGTAAAACTTGAATTTGGTCTTTATTCAAAGATCTGTTTTTACTTAATGAAAGTTTAGTCAAGTAGGATCCTCCTTTTAAAAATTTATCTATCAAGTCAAATTTAAATACTTCCCAGTATTGAAAAAACAAATGATTTTCAGAATGGTTATAGTTGTCACATTTTTGAAGAAAATTCAATATTTTCTCATTTATTGAATCATCCTTATATCTATTTCCAGGAGATGTTTCAGAAACAAAATCACTCATCAATTGCTTAACTTTTTTGTCAATATCTTTCTCATTTAAGATTTTAATATATAGTTCAAAATACCTATTATCTCCTGAGTAATATCTGAATGCTTGTTTAATTTCTTGTTCTGCTAATTCAATTTCAGAATTTAATAAATAAGCCTTTGCCAACCCATATCTATAAGTGTCTTCCCACTCAACTAATTTAACTGCTTTAGTGAACGACTCAATTGAATTTTTAATATCATCAAGACCTAGATGGGTATTTCCTAGACCATAATAATACTTAGCATTTTCATTATCAAATTCAAGAACTTTTGTATAGTATTCTTTTGCTTTGTTAAAATTATTTCCAAGTTCAGCACCGCACGCGAGACTATACCACCATGTTTCTTCTGAGTTAAATAATTCATTACCCTTTTTAATAACATCACTAATATTATCATGATTACCCTCAATAGAAACGATCAATTTATAGGCTGGAAAGAAATCATTTTCCTTTAAACATTTTAAAAGATCCTTTTTAGCAGAATCAATATTTATATTTTGAATTGCCTTTTCAGTATAATTATTTTTTTCTCCATAGTTCCAACTATTAATGCATGCTCTGTAATATAAAGCTTCGTAATTACTTTTATCCTCTTTTAAAATTATTTCTAAATCATTTAAACAGATTTCAAGAGTATATTTATTCTTGTTTTTGCCCTCCCTGTATAATGGTTTAGAAATAACTCTATTTAATCTAGCATTGTTTAGAAAAATCTTATTCCCATTACTTATAACCTCTTCATCTGTTAATAATTGAACATCAACTGGATTTGTAAAAATATTATTAGTCCCCTCATTATTTTGAGACATAATTTTAAGGTAGTTTTTCCATAGTTTTTCGCTAAAATGAAAATTAAAATCTTTATAAGCAGAATTAGCTTTTTCAAAATTTCCTTTAAAATGATAAAGCAAAGCAAGGTTTGTACCTACATGGTTATACTTTGCATTTAACCAGGGATAAGTATCATCTAGTTCTAATAACTTTTCATACGACTCTAAAGCTTCATCATATTTCTTTAAATAAAAAAGAGAATCCCCTTTTCCTTGATAAGCATATTTATAATTAGGATCTTTTTCTATAACACTATTAAACTCATTTAATGCATTTTCATATTGCTTTAGAGCGTAGTAAGATTTTCCAAGATTGTGTAAATCCCATTTATCTTTACTTGAATTGAGATATGCAGAAACAGCTCCTTCGTAATCTTTTATCTGAAGTTTTGAAAACCCTAGAATTGAATATGCAAAACGGTTAATTCTTTCATCATTTATGTCAATTGCTAATTGCGAATATTTAATTGCCTCTTCATATCTTTTAGTCCTTTTTAAACTATCTGCCATCCAATAATAAGTAAAACCATCTTTATATTGATCGCTTAACTTATAACATTTTTCAAATGCAGATATTGATTTTTCATAATTATTTAGTTTGTAATAACCATGACCAATTCTTAAAAAACAAAACGCTTCACTGCCTGCACCATTCTTAACTGCTTTTTCATAGCAATCTACAGACTCGGCAGTTTCATCTTTTTTCCAAAAAATTTCCCCCTTTAATTTGAATAGCCATGAAATATTGGTTGTATTTTTTGGTTGGGTTGGATTATTTTTAATTCCCTCATCTAGAACTTTTAACGCTGAATCATTATCTCCCTTTTTCTTCACTAAAATGTCAGCATACTGCGTAATTGCGTATACGTTGTGTAGGTTTAAACTAATAGCTTTTTTGTAATAACCTATTGCATCGTCAATTTGTTCAAGTTCATCATAGCACCTTGCAATATGAGCGTGCCCATAATCATCATTAGGATTAATTTTTACATAATGTAAATAATATTCAATCGCCTTTTCCCATTGCTCGGAACTTTCAAATGATTCTGAGATTAATCTCAAAGTTGAAGAAATATTGTTTGGGATAGATTTAGAAAGGTCAATATTTTTGATATAATCTTCCACATTAGTATCTAACTCATACTCTAAATATTTTAATGAATAATTTACAGAGGTTGTATAATTTTTAGCATCATGCTCTGTTCTGGCCATTTTTAAATATACATCCCACCACGATGTATCAACATAAGCTTTATCAAAGTTTTCAATTTCCAATGAAAATAAATTATGAAATTCTATTTCAGATTCACCAATATCTCCTTGGCTATAAAGAGATTGCATTTTTTCCTCAATAATTGATTCTATTTGTTCGCTTTTTAATTCTTCGTCTGTTAATTGATAATCTGTTCCTTTTAAAAGTTTTGAAATTTCGTCAGTGTTTTCTAAACTCCAATCATTAATATTATTGATTACTAAATTTCCATTTGAAGTATTAATTAATTCAGATTCGTAATTTCGAAGATCTTTTGATGTGATTTCAGTAAATGGTTTTTTTGATAGCAAATCATTTATGAAATTTAGATTAACATCATAGTAATATGATCCAGTCTCCCATTGCATTGTACAGTCTAATATTATATCGTTAAACTCAACTCTTAAATGTTCTTCTACACCACCATTAACTACAGCTTTTATTCTTAAATCTTGGAAATTACTTTGAGCTTCTTTACTGTTAAGTTTTAGCTCTTCTAATTGAAATTTTATTTCTTTTTTCATTTTTAATATTTGTAAAAAAATTACAAAAAATGAGTTGTTCAAAATAGTTGTATTACATTACATCTATTTTTTATTACTTGAATGCGCTAAGTTTATAAAGAAGTGGAATAAACAAGTAAAATGAATAAAATATCATCAGTCAAAGATTCTCCGATTCAAAATCTAAAAGAAGATTCCCTTCAAATTTCAAAATATGCAGTTTCTCTATCAAAATTTATTGAGATTAGTGATACTCCTATTACTATTGGTCTACAAGGTGAATGGGGTACAGGAAAGACTTCTTTAATGAGTCTTATCAAGGAATTGTTAAATGAATCGTCTATCGCTTCATCGTGGGTTAATACATGGGAATTTAGTTTGTTTAGTAATCCTGAAACAATTACACCAGCAATTCTTTCAGGAATGTTAAATAACCTAAAAGAAGAATGCAAGAATAGAAATATTTGGACATTAAATGATGAGTCCAAAGATAAGTTTAATAAAGCTATGAATTTCTTTGGCTCCATTGCAAATCAAGTTATTGATAAAACAACAGGTGTCAATATTTCAGATGCCGCTACGGGTTTAAATCAAAATTTTGGAAAAAGTCAAGTAGCTGAAATGAAATCTTCAATAACCACATTGTTGGATGATTTGGTTAATGATGAAAAGAATCCAGTTAAGAAAATTGTTTTTTTTGTTGATGACCTTGATAGGATTCAACCTAAAGATGCAGTGGAGGTTCTTGAGGCATTAAAAAATATATTTGATATTCCTCATTGTGTATTTATTCTTGCTATTGATTATGATGTTGTTGTAAAAGGACTTGAAAGTAAATTTGGAAAAAAAACAAAAGAAAACGAGAGAGAATTTAGATCTTTTTTCGATAAGATAATTCAAGTGCCATTTACAATGCCAACTGGAGCATACAATATTAAAGAGTTTTTAAAGCAAAAACTAAAAGAATTAGAGATTATTATTAGTGAAAACAATATTGAGCATTTGTATAAAATAGTTTCTTTAACAGTAGGAAACAATCCTCGTAGTTTAAAACGATATTTAAATTCATTTAGTTTGATAGCTATATTAATTGATTCTGATGAGGAAAATGATAAGAATTATGATGAAATTGATTTTATTTTATTATTTGCGGTTTTAGGTTTACAGATTTCCTATCAAGACATATTTAGACTATTACTTATTGATCACAATTATGTAGAATGGGAGAAATTATTTGCTGCTAAAATTGATCTTGATCTTGAAAAAACAGAAAAAGATATAAGTAAAATTGGTGATTCAGAATATACTAATGAAACTTGGGAAAAGATTATTTGGGGAGTATGTCAAAGTGATAATTTTCTTAAAAATCAAACTTTTAAAATTTTAGAACTTTTCAATATTTTAAGAGAAATAGTTCCAAATCAACTCAATGACAAGCTAGATAAAGCATTGGATTTTGCCTCTATAACAAATGTTGATGATAATATTGCCATTAAACCAGTAACAACAAAAGGACAAGTAACATACTTTGGTGGATTTGACAACTGGATCAATCAAATGAGGACAGGACAAGAAGAGAATCAAGAGCTTGGTTTAAAAAGACGAACACCACAAAAAATAAGTGATGAAACTGAGTTGTTTTTAAAGAAATGGGTAGCATATTTTGAGTCAATTAATTGTGATTTAAAATTTACACCGACCGCTGGATGCAGTGTGCAATATAAAAAACGAAAAATTGCTCAATTAAAACCAAATAGAAATGGCTCAATTGAATTTTTAATTTTAAGGTCTTACAAGAGGGGATACAAGAGGCCTTTAATTCATGGAGTTAATATTTCTAACATTAAAAAGTATGCACCTGAAGACGGAACTTCTTATATTCTTCCATGGGGAAAAGAATTGTTTGGAGTTGTGGATAATCAAGAAACATTTGATCAAAATGAAAACCACATAAAAACTTTTTTAGAGGAAGCAGTCGAGACAGTTGATGATAATAATGTTTTAAAAGTAACCAAAGAAAATCATCATATTCTTAGAGAAATTTTTGATGAAACGTATAATGTAAATAATTAAATTTTGGAAGTACAACTTGAAAATCAGTTTATTGATAAACTAAAGTTGCTTCAGGAAGATTTATTCAATTATCTACCTTTAGTAGATTACTTCGGAGATGAAGAAGAATACATTTTTACTTTTGAAGGAGAAGATAAATCTAAATGGGCTATGGAAAAATTTGGCTGATGATGGTGTCTTTGAATTTAAACATTTTGAAATTGAAGAGATGTTATCTCAAGCTATTGAAAAGAAGAATTGTAGTTCATATGATAAGATTTTTTTTGATCATCTTGTTAGTTATTTGGATTAATAGTTGACTTTTTGAATCTTGAATTTTACGTTTTTTTTTGAAATCATATTTCTTACAGCATCAATATTTTTCTGAGAGTCATCTGCAAAAAAAATATCATTATATCCTTCATTATCGATTTTATTTTCTATCCAATTTGCTTTATCCATTGGATCATTAGATCCAAGAGCTTTAACAAATATATTGGCAGTATCTATTCCAATATCTTTGAGGTATTTTCTAATAGGTTTATAAGCTCCTCTTGCTGTTAATATATAAAGCCCGTATCCGCCTCTTTTGTTAGCAATTCTTTTAAAAACCATAGTCATTTGTTTGATTTGCTTTGGGCTTTTTACTTTTTCAAAATCTGAATAATCAAACACATCATCTTTTTTTGATTTATATACAGCATATTTACCAGGTGATAATTTTGTCCTTTTGCCAGAGTTTGTTACATAAACAAATGAATTTGTTTTTACTAAAGTGTCATCAAAGTCGAATACTCTTAATTTTTTAGATTTCAATTTCTTGAATTTATTTTCAATTTAAATTAAAAAATGTTTTACTGACGTAATATTTAATTGAATTGTAAATCAATTATTTAAAAACTCTTTAAAAGTTTGTAAGAATAGTACCTTCTATCGGTCGACGATGAGTATTTCTTTATTTGGAATTTATAATTTGTTATTAAAGAAATTTTAAGATTTAATGACTCAATTGTGGAATTTTTAATTCTGGATTTTTGAGATGCATCAATTTCAGATCCAATGAGGTTTACTAATTCTATGTTCTCTAATTCATTGTTATTTAAGAAAAGATTCAAGAAACTTTTTTCCAATTCACTGAGTTCGATTTTTTTGAATCCATATATCATATTTTCTTTAATTAATCTTATATTTTTGGGTTTACTTAAGAACTTTCTAATTAGAAAATAAAGCAATGATATAACACTGATTGTTAGAACTATATAACCAATAGATCCAATTGTGTATGATCCTAGTTTTGTTGATGATACGACATTAATTTCTTTAAGATTTAATTCAAAAATATTCTTTCTTGACAACTCAGAGTTTGGAGAATTTCCTATGGTAAAAAGAGTGTTGTCAAAAACAATTGTCGGGTAAATTATGTTTCCTTTATCTAGGTAGTTTAATTTTCCATAATTTTTAAGATTAAGGTTAATAATATCTAAAGAAAGTAATTCTCCATTTTTTAAAAAATAAAAGCTGTCATTATACAAAAAATCAAAATTTGAAAAATTTAAATCATTAAAAATTGAATTTTTTGTTACTAGTTTCCATTTTTTATCATCTAATGAAAATTTCCACAATTCATCATTAGAGTTTCTTTTGCTTCTGTTGTTGATGTCTATAGAGTATCCTCCAAAAACATAAAAGTTGTTATTGTATATAAAAAATTTGTTATCAAAAAGACCTGGTGGAAATACTTTGCTCTTAGTTTCTAAAGCTTCCCATTCATTTGTTTTATTAGAAAAATAAGTAAAGAAATTTCTTGAATCAAAAAATCCGTAACCTCCAAATCTATATATAGTATTTTCAAATGTAAATAAAGAGCTCTTTAATTGATTTTTATGTGAAAATGAGTGGTCAATTCTTTCAGTTTTGTTTTCATTTAAATGCAGTAATTCACCACCCAGACTATTAACAAGAAAATACTCTGAATTTTTTATTAGTTTAAAAGTTCCAATCTTTTGGGTTATTTCAATAGAAATAGAGTCTAATGATTTTGTTTTAGGATTTAATTTATATAAATGATCATTAGTTATATATTCAAAATTTTCTCCGTCAGCTATAATATGATTTTGATAAATTGGGTGTACAAAATCTTGAGCATATAACACAACAAGATTTAATTGAAAAAAAAAGTAAATTAGCTTCTTAAAGTTCATGTACGAATTTAAATTATTAAGATTATTTAAATTATAAAAATATTTTTATTATTTCAATAATGAAAAAAAATCCAAAGAATTGGAGCTCTGTTGAATGGAATAATTGCTACCAATTATACAAAGCCACTCAACTTTATGAACTTAATGATTATGTGGATTTTGATGAGTTTAAAATTAAAGTATTAACAGATAAAAATTTTAGGATTTTAAATCAGTTAATAAAGGGTATGGATAATAAAGATTATAATCCATGGAAAACTTAATGCTTCGTCATTTGATGATTCGCTCACCATACTAGAATTTTATTTTATTACTTTTTCAGCATCTTGATACATTTGTCCGTATAGTTCAAAGAACTCTTTCTGCATTTTTTCTAACTGCTTTTGAAACTTATCTTGTTCTCTTTGCATATTTCTTAACTGATTTTTAATTTTTGATTTCGAACTTGATTTAAGTTTATATTCTCCCTTTGATGTTCTAATAGTTGATGAATTTAGAATTCTATCTAACTTCATTTTTGTTGATTTTCCACCCCCTGGACATGGTACTTCAAATTCTTGTTTTAATAGTGCGTCCATAGTATTTTATTAATTTTTAAATTTAAATTAATTCATTTTAAATAAGAATCTATATTTAACTAGTTGAAATACAATTCAAGTAATAATAGTGAATCCCTGTTTTAGAATTATTAAATTAAATAAAATGTTAGTAATAAAGAATTGGGCAATATTTATTAATAAAAGATAAATGAAATTATCAAAATCATCTTTTATTAGAGGAGTTCAATGTGAAAAAATGCTGTACTTAGATAAGCATCACCCTGAACTAAGGGAGGATAGCTCAGTATCAAAGAAAGCAATATTTGAACAAGGAACTTCTGTAGGTTTGTTAGCTCAAGATTTATTTAAAGGGGGCTATGATGCTTCTCCTGAAGATTATTCAAGAATTTCCAATTCGTTGATCAATACACAAAAAGCTATTGAAAATGGTGAAAGCATTATATATGAAGCTACTTTTGAATATAATGGTCTTTTATCGGCTATAGATATACTTGTAAAAGATAACAATCAGTGGAAGGCATATGAAGTTAAGAGTTCTACTTCAGTTTCTGAAACATATATTATTGATGCTGCTGTACAATATTATACTATCGTAAATTCCGGTTTAAAACTAAGCGATATTTCAATTGTGTTGATTAATAGTGAATATGTAAGAAAGGGTGAAATTAATCTGAATGAATTTTTTAATATTATCTCATTAAAAAACGAAGTTTTAAATCAACAACGCATACTTCCTGATAAGATTGATTTTTTAAAAAAAACCCTTCACAACAATGAAATTCCTATAAAAAATATTGGTGTTCATTGTAATAAACCCTATGATTGTGATTTTAAAGTTTATTGTTGGAAACATATTCCAGAATATTCAATTTTTGATATATCAAGGCTGAAGCTTAAGAAAAAATTTAAATTATATAATCAAGGAATTATAACTTTTGATCAGTTAAAAAATTCTGAAATGAATTTTAGTTCTTCTCAGAAAATTCAGATCAACTCTGAAGTTCAAAATTCTTCAATTATAAAAAAAGAATTAATTAAAAACTTTACCGATAGTTTGAACTATCCATTATACTTTTTAGATTTTGAAACTATTTTACCTGCAATACCATTATTTGATAATTGTAAACCATTTCAACAGGTAGTATTTCAATACTCATTACATGTTCAAAAAGAAAAAGAATCTGATCTTTCTCATTACGAATATTTAGCTCCATCTGATATTGATCCTCGGGAAACATTTATCTTAAAATTGATTGATGATTGTGGATCCAATGGCGATATCATTGTTTACAATATTTCTTTTGAGAGAGGAAGACTTAATGAATTAATTTCAATTTATCCAAAATATAAAGAGCAATTAAACAATATCATAAACAGGATGAAAGATTTAATGATTCCTTTTCAAAATAAGTGGTTTTACACACCAGAAATGAAAGGAAGTTATTCTATCAAGTATGTTCTACCAGCTTTAGTTTCTAATTTGAGTTATGATAAATTAGCCATTAAGGACGGTGGGACTGCGTCCAATACATTTTTGTCAATGGTAAACAATAAATTTGTAGGAAACGAAAAAGAAGAAAGAAAAAACCTACTTGAATATTGTAAAATGGATTCATATGCTATGGTTAGAATTTTAGAAAGGCTCAAAAATTTAAAATAATTAAAATACTGCCCTCATATGTTGGATAATGAGAAAATTAACAGATTAAAAACTTTAAAAACCGCTCAAGAAGAGGGGTTTTTTGTTTTTTACGCTAAAAACATCACTTGGGTAATAAGTAAGGTAATAAATTTAATTTCCACAAAGACCGGTTGTTTCAACACCTAGATCTGTATAAGTTTTATGAATGGTTTCGAGTAAAGAGT
>Ga0255758_10003482_pt1 | contig 13935 bp, 12 predicted proteins | sample 011ome_24_FD_179958 | JGI IMG/M metagenome (GOLD analysis project Ga0255758, IMG submission 179958) | Coastal salt marsh microbial communities from the Groves Creek Marsh, Skidaway Island, Georgia - 011513CT metaG (version 2) | ecosystem: Environmental > Aquatic > Marine > Intertidal zone >...
ATAATTTTGTTTCACTATCTCGCAATACTTCAACACTTGCCAATATTGATGGACTGGGTCCAAAAGCAATATCTTCAATTATAGAATTTTTTTCACATTCTCAAAATTTATCATTAATAAAAAAATTATCTAAAATTTTAAATATAAAAAATAATATAATCTCTGACTCCAAAAACTTTTTTTACAATAAAAGTATTATATTTACAGGGACATTAAAATCTATTTCTCGGGATGAAGCAAAACACATGGCAAAAGAAGTAGGGGCAAAAATACTTAGCTCATTAACTAAAAATACAGATTATGTTATTGTTGGGGATAAAGCTGGGTCAAAAGAAAAAAAAGCAAGAGAATTAAATTTAAATATATTTTCTGAAAATGATTTTCTGAAAAAGATTAAATCTTAGGTAGTAAATATTTAATATATACTTTTTTAATTCCAAATTTTTGAAATTTTACTTCAGCTCTATCACTCTCTTTATTAATTATTACTCCATTGCCATATTTTTTATGGAATACATTATCGTTTGAAGAAATATCTTTATCATAATTTAAATCTTGATTTATATCCCAATCTATTTGTGATTTTTTATTTTCTAATAATCTTTTTCTTCCTGGTGTTAAATAATCATCCTTAACATCTGTATTAATGTCTATAAAATCATTTAAAAAATCATTTTCTTTGATAAATTTCGAGTCATTGATTTCAATAAATTCTCTAGGTAATTCTGAAATAAAGCGTGATGGACTGTTAAAATCATGTGAAGCAAAAGAATACCTATTTTGATTAACGTATGAAATTTGAATTTTTTTGCGCGCTCTTGTTATAGCAACATATGCCAATCTTCTTTCTTCTTCCAACCCCTTATTCCCCAATTCATCTAGAGATCTTTGACTTGGAAAGACTCCCTCCTCCCAGCCTGCTAAAAAAACATAATCAAATTCCAAACCTTTTGCTCCGTGCATCGTCATTAAGCTAATTGTTTGAGTATTTGTATTATTTATATTTTCCATTACTAAGCCAACATGCTCTAAAAAACCCTCTAAGTTTTCAAAATCTTTTAAGCTTTCAATAAATTCATTTATATTATCTATTCTTGATAAGTTTTCTGGATTTTTAGAATTTTTGGCTTCATTTTCAAGATGCTCAATATATTTTGAGTCTTCTAGAATTGCTTTTGTGAGTTCAATATGATCAAAATTTTTTTTAATCTTTTGCCAATTTAAAATATTTAAAATAAAATTATTAATTTCAATATTTATTTTAGTTGGATTTTCCTCTGCAAATTTTCTAGAAGCCTCCAACATACTAGTTTTATTTAATCTTGCTATTTGATTTATTTTACCAATAGTTGTTTTCCCAATACCTCTTTTGGGAACATTTATTACTCTTTCAAAAGCTAGATCATCTGAAATATTATTCACTAACCTCAAGTAAGCTATAATATCTTTTATCTCTTTTCTTTCATAGAAGCGAAGCCCTCCTATAATTTTATAAGGTAGACCTATGGCTATTAACCGCTCTTCAAATGATCTTGTATGAGCTGAAACTCTAAATAAAATAGCAATATTTGAAAGATCAACTTTTTTTTGAACTAAATATTCTATTTGATCAGTTGTATAAATTGCCTCTTCTTTTGTTTCCCAAAACCCATTTATAGTTATTTTTTCACCAATTTCATTCTCACTCCATAGTTTTTTACCATATCTATTTTTATTTTTATCTATTAGCACTGAAGCGCACTCGAGTATATTCTGAGTTGATCTATAATTTTGCTCCAACCTAATTATCTTAGGATCATTAAAATTTTTTTTAAATTCTAATAAATTTGTTACATCAGCACCTCTCCAAGAATATATCGATTGATCATCATCTCCAACACAACAAATATTTTTATGTCCTTTGTATAAGTACTCCAACCACTTTTGTTGAATAAAATTTATATCCTGATACTCGTCAACTAAAATATAATGAAAAAGGTTTTGATAATATTTTTTTATAGAATCATTTTCTTTAAATAACTTAATACATAATAATATTAAATCGCCAAAATCAACACAATTAATTCTTAAAAGTTCTTCTTGATATATTTTATAGACCTTCCTAAGTTCCTCATCATGATTTCTATATTTGTTTGGTTTTAATTCATTTGCAAAAACACCTTTATTCTTTAAGCTATCAATTGCACTTGAAAAAAATTTAGGAGATATATCTTTTGTATCAATTTTTTCTTGATCACAAATTTTTTTAATTAATTTTAATTGATCGTCAGTATCAATTATTACAAAATTCTGTTTTAAGTTTATTTTTTCATAATGTTTTCTTAAAATTTTTAATGATAAAGAGTGAAATGTTCCTAGCCACATTCTGTCTATTGGGAAATTTACCATATCAGAAACTCTTGACTTCATTTCTGCCGCAGCTTTATTTGTAAAAGTGACTGCTAAGATTTGATTGGGCGTTAATACTTTACTTACAAGTAAATGTAATAATTTGTATGTAAGCACTCTTGTTTTGCCGCTTCCTGCACCAGCAAGAACTAAAGTTGATCCTGAAATAATTTCAACAGCCTCTCTTTGCGATTCGTTTAGGGATTCTAAGTAATTATCCATATTTTCTGACACATTTTAGCTATAAAAGTTATTTAATAGTTTAAAATTAAACTATATACTTGTGTAAATAGTACATAATAGTAATTTTTTATATGAATAAATTAATACCAACAATCTTAACCTTTTTATTTATATCTATATTTCCCAATTTAATTTTTGCCGCTGCTTCAGATGAGGTAAAAACAAGTTCAGAAGATTTTGAAACAACAACCTCTGAAGATGAAATTTATGACCCTTTAGAAGGCGTTAATAGAGCTATTTTTAGTTTTAACAATGTTGCTGACAAGATAGTACTTGAACCAGTAGCTAAAGGTTATAAAAAATTACCTTCGCCAATACAAAGTGGTGTAGGTAATTTTATTAATAATCTTAAACTCCCACTAGCCGCTTTGAATCAATTACTTCAAGGGCAAAGTAAAAACGCTGCAGAATCAACGGGTCGGTTTTTAGTTAATTCAACAATTGGAGTATTTGGATTAATCGATGTGGCTGAAAATATTGGCCTTGATCAAAAAGAAGAGGATTTTGGTCAAACACTTGCAACATGGGGGGTTGGTGATGGATTTTATATAGTTTTACCTCTATTCGGACCTTCTAATTTAAGAGATACAACTGGAATGTTCATGACCATGATGACTGACCCAATAAACGCTTATGCTGTAACTCAAGGAGAATCTTGGGCAATTTCCGTAAAGACAGCAGCAAATGCAATTGATCAACGTTCACAGATAATAGATGAAGTTAATGCTTTAAGAGATAATTCGGTAGATTATTACGCTGCAGTAAGAAGCTCATACTACCAGAATAGAAAAGCCGCTATAATGAATACTGATGACGATGTATTAACTCCTCTGCCGCTTATTAGTATTGAATTTGAATAATGCATCTTATCAAAATCTTATTTTTCTTTATAATTTTTTTATCTTTTAATGCTAATGCTAATGAAGCTAGAAATTGGCTAAATCAAGAAATAGATATCATTATCTCTGCTTATAAGAATACTGATCTTCCAAATGAAAATAAATTTTTAATGGTTGAGAATACAATTAATAATAATTTTGCTGGAACTGGAATAGCAAAATTTGTTGCAGGTAAAAGCTGGAATGGGGCATCAAAAGAAGTAAAAATTGAATATATAAAACTTTTTAAAAGACATTTAGCGTTAAGCATTTCTTCAATGATGCAAGGTTACTCAGATCAACAATATCAATTAACAAATTCTAGCTATGATGAAAAAAATAAAGTCACTTTAATTGATATGGAAATATTTTCTGACACTGGATCAATACAACTTACGTGGAGGGTAAAAAAGTCAAAAGATAGATTTTTTGTTATTGATCTTTTAGTTGCTGATATTTCTTTAGTTGTAACTAAGCGATCTGAATTTAATTCAATGCTTAAGACTGTAGATTATAATTTATCTGAATTTAATAAAAAATTACTTTCCCAAAATGAGTCTAGTTATCAAAAAATAATAAATTAAATTATTTTTTTAATTTAACTATTTCACTGTCATCTAAAAAATCTGGCTGGTCAGGTTGAGTTTTCGTATTATAAATAACTCTATCAGTAGATGACTGAATAACACCTTCCATAGCTTCTAGTACATGAACAGCTAAATCAAGAGAACATCTTGATTGTCTTTGTTTGTTTATTGCATCAATCATATCTGACAGACCTATACCTCTATAATTGGCAATTTTAGCACCGCTATTATCTGTTTTATTAGGTATGCCTAATAACATTTTATCATTATTGATGACTTTCCAGTCTTCTTCTTTGTGCGATATTAAAATATCCCCACTAAAAAAATTTGGATCAGGCACAATCATGGAACCCTCAAGACCATATAACTCAATTGTTGAATGTTTGTGTTTCCATACATCCCAGGAACAAAAAAACTGAATTTTAGCATTATTATAAAATTCTAGAGTACCCATTAATGTTGTTGGAGTTTCAACTTTTATTTTTTCTCCATTTCTTGGTTCACTTGTAATAATACGCTCTGGGGTAGCAGTACCACTTAACGAGCTAATTGATTTTATTGGACCTATAAGGTTTACAAGTTGAGTAATATAATACACCCCAACATCAAATACTGGTCCTGCACCAGGTTTAAAAAAGAAATCTGGATTTGGATGCCAGTGCTCCATACCATGAGACATAAGATTAAATGTACCTAAAACAACTTCACCAATTTTATTTTCTTCAATCAAACTTCTAGCTTTTTGACCAGCTGCACCAAGAAAAGTATCAGGTGCACAACCTACATATAAGTTTTTAGATTTTGCTAATTCAGCAATTTCTATTCCTTCACTAAAATTCATTGCTAAAGGTTTTTCACTAAAACAATGCTTTCCAGCATTTAGGGATTTTACTATAATCTCTTTATGCGCTGATGGGATCGTTAGATTTATTATTAAATCTACTTCGTCTTTAGACAAAATATCATCTACACTAAAAGCTTTAACGTTATATTTTTCAGCACTTTTCTCTGCAGCTTCAATATTAATATCTGCACAAGCTACTACACTAAAGTTATTAAATAAATTTTGACACTCAAAATATGTTTCTGAGATATTTCCACAACCTATAATACCAACACGCATATTAAATACTTTCCAGATTTTTTACTGATTTTGAGATATATTCTTTATAATCTTTTGGATCATCATGTTCTAGTATGTATAACTCACACCCTGTTTCTTTTATTGAAGAAGTTAACTCTTTCCAGTTAATAAATCCATCACCTATTACAGACTGATTGTTATGATCAAGCATATCATGGTCTTTGTTATAGAAATCTTTTAGATGGCACGCGATAATTTTATTTGAATATTTTTCAATCCAAATTTTTGGATCTGCTCCACCTGCTACAACCCAGCCCAAATCAATTTCAAATTTTAAATTTTCATTTTGATCCATCATGCATTCTATTGGAAGCTTTCCACTAGGAAGAGATTTAAATTCATAGGAGTGGTTGTGGTAGCCAAGTGTTAATCCTTCATCTTCAAACTCTTTTACAAACGAAGATAAATCTTTACCAAATGATATCCATTCTTCTTCATTCATCTCAAATGTATTGCTAAAATCACCATCTTTTTTTGCTGGTGGAGCTGGCACAATAACGTGCTTAATATTTAATTCTTTTGCTCTCTCAATTATATTTTTTGTATCCTGAAGCGCTTCAAAACCAACATGCGTAGACTGTGAGGTAATATTATTTGAATCCATGATATTTTTAAATTCATCAATATTCATTGATTCTAAGCCAAATAATTCTAAATTAATTAATCCTTGCTCTCTAATAAAACTAAGAATTGGAGCGTAAGGCTGAAATTTTCTGGTTGTATATAATTGAACTGATATATCCTCTTTATGCATTCTAGAGCTCCTTTTTTTAAAAATTAAAGTCTTAGTTCTGATTTTTTATCAAAAATAGAGGCTCTTTTTATATCAAAATTAATAATTATTACATCTCCTAATTTATGTTCTGAAGAACCTTCGAGTCTTACAGAAAATGGAATATTTTCAAAACTTAACCATATTAGAGTGTCAGCTCCCATAGGTTCAATTAATTCAATTTTGAACTCCATACCATTTTGTGAGTCACTTACACTTATATCCTCTGGCCTAATTCCAAAAATAATGTCGCTTTGATCTGAAGGCTTATTATCAAACTCATAATTATTTAAATTTATCAGATTATTATTAAGAGAAAATGAATTACTTGAAGAAATAAATTTACCAGTAAAAAAATTCATACTTGGAGATCCAATAAAATCTGCAACAAATAAATTTGAAGGTTTGTTGTATATTTCTTTTGGACTATCAAGTTGTTGTATTAATCCATTTTTCATAACAGCAATTCTATCCGCTAAAGTCATTGCTTCAATCTGATCATGGGTAACATAAATCATTGTGTTACCTAGATCTCTATGTAATTTCTTTATTTCATATCTAAGTTCTGCTCTAAGTTTTGCATCCAAGTTACTTAAAGGCTCATCAAATAAGAAAACTTTTGCATCTCTTACCAAAGCTCTACCAATAGCAACTCTTTGTCTTTGACCACCTGATAATTGAGATGGCTTTCTGTGAAGCAAATCTCCGATTTGTAATAGTTCAGAAGCTTTCTTTATTTTATCTTTAATGATATCTTTTTTTTCATTCATCATTCTTAAACCAAATGAAAGATTTTTTTCTACTGTCATGCTAGGGTATAAAGCATAGGATTGAAATACCATTCCTATATGTCTATCTTTTGGCTCTTTCCATGTCACGTTATCACTCTCAATCCAAATTTGACCATCATCTATGTCCAATAATCCTGCAATGCAGTTAAGTAGTGTTGTTTTCCCACACCCAGAAGGACCAAGGAGAACCATAAATTCTCCATCTTCAATGTTTAAATCTAAATTTTTTAAAATTTCTACCTTACCATAATTGAAAGATAGTTTTTTTACTTCAACACTATTATTCATAATTATCCTTTTATTGCTCCTGCCGCAATCCCTCTGACAAACCATCTGCCAGATATAAAATATACTGCCAAAGGTATCATCGAAGTCAATATAGTTGCGGCCATATCAACATTATATTCAGCTACTCCAAAATCAACTTGAACAATATTGTTAAGTTGAACAGTCATTGGTTGGTTATCTCTTCCTGCAAAAACTAAACCTAATAAAAAATCATTCCAAATACCGGTAACTTGTAAAATAATAGCTACAATAGTTATAGGTGTAGACATAGGAATAATAACATAGAAAAATATTTTTAAAAAATTACCCCCATCAATTCTTGCCGCTTTAAATAAATCAATTGGAAGACTCGCATAAAAATTTCGAAAAATAAGTGTTAAAATTGGCATTCCAAATATAGTATGAACAAGAATTATGCCTGGCAATGAAGAGTATATACCTATGGCACTCTCAATTTTTAATAAAGGATAAACCATAACTTGATATGGAATGAATGCGCCAAATAAGCATAAACCAAAGAAAAAATAAGCACCTTTAAATCTCCAAAATGCTAATGCATACCCATTAAGAGCGCCTAATGAAACAGAAACAATTACACTTGGAATGGTTATTTTAATTGAATTAATCAAACCTGGTTTTAGTCCTTCACACACAAAACCAGTGCAAGCTTCTGACCAAGCTTTAGGCCATGCATAAAAACTTAATGACTGAGGAATATATAAAAGGTTTCCAGATCTTATTTCATCCATATCTTTAAATGAAGTTACAACCATCACATACAATGGCATTAAAAAAAATATTGCACACATTATTATAAAACAATACATTCCTATTCTGCCAATAGTTAAGTGTTTAGGCCTAGGTCCATTTGCTTCTATTATATTTACCATAATTAAGATTTTACCTCACGATTTCTAAAATAAAATTCATAATAAGCCCATGGAGCTAAAATACACACAACGCTAACAAACATAATAATTGAAGCAGCAAATGCTTGACCAAGATTTGCTCTACTAAAAAAGTTTTCCATTACATACATTGCTGGAGTGGTAGTTGCAAAGCCTGGCCCTCCTGAAGTTAAGGCTAAAATTAAATCATAAACTTTAACTACACCTGCAGCTATTAATACTAACGCAGTAATAACCATAGGTCTAATCATTGGAAGAATCACAAATAAATAAGACTTCCATTTAGGAACACCCTCTATACTTAGAGATTTCCATATATCTTCATCTATGCCACGTAATCCTGCTAACATCAAAACCATAACAAAACCAGCACCTTGCCATACAGCAGCAATACAAACGGCATATATAGCAAGCTCTCTATTTACCAGCCAATCTAGTTTAAACCAGTCAAATCCCCATAAATGCATAGAGTGTTCTATGCCAAAAGTTGGATTTAATACCCACTTCCAGACAAGACCTGTAACAACAAAAGACATTGCATATGGATAGAGAAATATTGTTCTAAAGAGACTCTCTCCTCTTATTTTTTGATCAATCAAAACTGCAAGAAGAAATCCAATAATTAAACAGCCAATAGTAAAAACAAATCCATAGATAAAAATATTTTCTACAGCTACATCCCACTTTCTGCTTTTGAATAATCTTTCATATTGCTGAAAGCCTACAAAGCTAAAAGCAGGTATTAATTTAGAGCTAGTTAAAGAATACACAAAAGAATAAATTATGCATCCAACAAAAACAGTTAGTGAAATAATCATCATTGGCAGTAAAGCTATTTTTGAGCCAATATTTCTAGTTAAAAACATATGAAAATGAAGGAAAACTAAGGCAGGAAAATCCCTGCCTTAGATAAATATTTTTTATAATCCGCTTGTTAGAACGCCTTCCAAATCATCCATAGCAGCGCTAACTGAATAATTTGGATCATTTCTAAATTCAGAAATAATATCTTCCCATGCAGAAGTAAATGCTGGACTATTCCAGTCATCATTTTCTCTCATGATTGCACTTGGTTGTTGAATTAATTCAAGTCCCATTTGCATACAAGCATCAGCTGCAGAAGTATCTACATCTAATCTCATTGGAAGAGATCCTTTAGCGTTATTAAATTTAGCTTGAACAGTTGGATTAACCATCATGCTAGCCATTTTCAACTGCACCTCTTTAACTTTAGGGTCAGAGTTTTTTGGGAAAACAAAAACATCACCGCCAAGAGCAACATATTTTTCTTTACCAGGAATTACACAATCATAATCAACTTTTGCTTCTTTTCCTGCTACAGCAAATTCTCCACGAGCCCAATCACCCATTATTTGCATCGCAGCTTTTCCCTCAACAACCATTGCAGTTGCGTCGTTCCATAGTCTGCCAGGAGCTCCTTCATCGATAAATTTGTTTAGGTCTCTATAAGTTTGTAAAACTTGTTCCATTTTACCATCTCTGAAAGCATCAACATCCTTATCTCTATAAAGTTTTGCCATATGTGGAAAACCTAAAGTAGAAGATGCCACTACATCAAACATTAAACCTTCTTGCCAAGGTTGACCACCAAGGGCCAAAGGTATAAATCCAGCTTCTTGGATTTTAGGTGCAACAGCAATAAAATCCTGAATTGTGTTTGGTTTAGCAACACCTGCTTTTTCAAACACTTCATTATTTAGCCACATCCATTGTGCACTGTGAATATTTACAGGGACACAATAAAACTCTCCCTCAAATTCACAAGTTTCAACTAACTCAGGTGGATAAATAAAATCTCTCCAACCTTCTGCAGAAGCAACCTCTTCAAGAGACTGCAATTGTCCTTGCTCAACTAGGTCAACGAACTGTTTAGAAATATTAAACTGAGCAGCTGTTGGAGGATTACCTCCAATAATTCTGTTTACTGTTGTACCTCTTGCATTATCACCACCTGTAATAGCAGTATCAATCCAAGTACCGCCCATATCTTCCCATGCTTCAGCAAATTTTGAAATTGCTGCCTGCTCTCCACCAGAAACCCACCAGTGAATTACTTCAGCTTCCATATGGCCACCAGCCTTTGAAGCAGAAGTGAAAGATAAAGGAAGCATTAATGAAAATAAAATAGAAATTAATTTCTTCATTTTTCCTCCTATAAATTAAATTATATAATCTCTTTAGTAAAACGTTTTACTTGTCAACTCGAATTGTTGCATTTTTATTAATAACTTCTATAAATAGATGGCATATGATCAGTAAAAAACGCATGAATATTAGAGATTTTGCCAAAAAAGTAGGCTTTTCTGTTACTTCAGTTTCTAGAGCGTTAAATGGACACAGTAATATATCCAAAAAGACAAAAGAGAAGATAACTAAAGCAGCGGAAAAATATAACTATTTTCCAAATCTTAATGCAAGGAGATTAGCTTCACAAAAACCAGATACTATAGCTTTTATAACCACAATTAGCCCTCAGGGACAAGATTATGTGTTATTGGAATTCTTAGCTGGTTTAACTCAAGGTGTAAAAAACAAATCAACTGAACTTATTTTCAAATTTTTTAGCAATGAAAAAGATGAGTTTAATTATTATCAAAAACTCATTGATGCCGATTTAGTAGATAAATTTGTTTTTTATAGAACAAAAAGAAATGACAAAAGAATTGAATTTCTGCAAAAAAATAAAATAAATTTTGTCACATGGGGCAGATCTTCTTTAGAGACTGACTATGCATGGATTGATATGGATAATGAAAAAAGTATTAATATTTTAATGGAAAGATTAGTTTCTTTTGGTCATAAAAAAATTGCTTTATTAAATGTCCACAGAAGTTTTAATTACGGCTATCAAAGAAAAAAAGCATACGAAAATTTTCATGTAGAAAATAATTTAAAACTTCACTCACATTATTATCAAGACTCACTTAAAGACACAACACTGACCGGGATAGAATTAACTAAAAAATTATTAAGTTTAAAGAATCCTCCAACAGCAATAATTTGCTCCCTTGATAAATTTTTTATAGGCTGTTTGCAGGAGTGTCAAAAAAAAGGATTGAATGTTCCAAATGACATTTCTGTAGTAGGATACAATGATCATGATAATTATTTAAGCTCACAAAATCTTACTTTTATTAGTCATCCTCTTACAAAAATGGGTAAAATGGCAGTGGAAATTTTAGAAAAAATTGAAAAAGGAGAAAATCCTAATAATTTATCTAAGTTAATTGAGCCAATATTAAATAAAGGTAAAAGTGACGGTAAAATTACCTAATCTTTTAAATTTAACCAGCTAATTTCATCATCAGACAAATCAACTTCCAAGTTTCCTAAACTAGAAATTAATTCTTCAACTGTTCGTGGTCCAATCAAAGCAAAGGAAGGAAATTTTAAATGTATAGGCCAGGCTCCAGCTATATTTTGACTATCTACTGACATTTTAGTTGCTAACTCAAAAACTCTTTTTTTTCTCTCTCTGTTATCTTCACTGTCATAACAACTTAGGGGACCACTTGAATGTTCACCAGGTTTTCTCCAAGAAGATTCATCTGATGTTATTTTATCTTCTATCTTTTGTGTAATTTCTTCAGGAAGAAAATATCCCCTACCCTGACTTGACCAAGACAAATGAGCCACCTGATTTTCCTCTAAATATTTTAAAATTTCATCATCATTGGAGGAAATGCATCCAGCCCATAGTGGGTTAATCATTTTTGATAAAGCTAGGTTGTTATTTAGAATGCTTAATTTACTTTTATTATGACTTTCAGCCCAACTATTTGCTTCTTTAAATCTGTCTAATGTCCAATTAGAGCCTCCAAAGATATTAATTCTTCCTTTGTTTTTTTCTTCGTTCAACACATCAACAAATTCATCAACTGGAATGTCGGTATTATCTCGATGCATAATATAAATATCAGCAGTCTCTAACTGTAAACGATCTAGAGACTCTGTTAATTGCGAAGAGATACTTTTTGGATCACAATTAGGGGTATGAGCACCTTTTGCAACAATTACCAAATCTTTTAAATTGTTTCTTTTTCTATGCCATTCTCCCAATAATTTTTCCATTGAGCCACCTCCATAGATATGAGCTGTATCAAAGGCATTGCCTCCTACTTCCATCCAGTGATCCCATAACTTGGCTGCTTCATCAAAATAAGTCTGATTATCATTACCCATTATTAATTTTGATATGTCTTTATCCAAACCTTCAATTTTATCGTATTTCATTATTCATCCTGTGTTAGCTTATAATTAACTCTATCTCTCCATTGATCTAAAGCTTTTAAATTCCCCAATGTATCATCCCAACTCATTGCGGGATGTGGTGCTTGAACTTTTTCCTTTGCAATACTTTGACTGGCAAGTTCAGCTTCAAAGAAAAAAAGATGCTCTGGTCCTTTCACATCTATAATTTCTTCTTCATTATTTTTACTAATAATTATTTTAGCATGATAAGGTCCACCATCTCTACCAGGCATCCATGGATCTGGTAATTCAATTGATCCATCTGTGCCTCTAATAATTGCATTATTTGTCATACTTTCTCTTATTGCAGTAGAAACTTTAGCTTCTATTCCATTTTTAAATTTAATATTAGCGTGAGCAATTTCATCCACTCCTGTCTCTCCTATTTTTGCGTCTGCATTGAGAAACTCAGGTTCTAAAAACTTATCCCCTGATGCAGTACCAGCAACGAGTCTTGAAAAAGAAATAGGGTATAGTCCAACGTCCAATATTCCTCCACCTGCAAGATCTTTATTAAATAAACGGTGATCAGGGATAGTTTTTCCCATATCAAAACCAAACGAAGATTCTATTGAAGTAATATCTCCAATCGTTTTACTTTTTATAAGTTCAATTAATTTTGGAATTTGTGGGTGGCATCTATACATAAAGCCTTCCATATAAAAAACACCTGCTGCATCAACAGAATCAATAACTTTTTGACCTTCTTTATAATTTACCGCTCCAGGTTTTTCGCACAACACGTGCTTACCTTTACCTGCAGCTTTTATTGTCCATTCTGCATGAAGCGTATGTGGTGTAGAAATATATATAGCATCAATGTGTTCTGAATTTATTATATCCTCATATGTTTCAAAACGAAAATCTTCATGAACATGATACTTGTCTCCAAAAGATTTTCTTCTTTCGTAATTCTTACTCGCTATACCTACTAACTGTCCTGAGTAAGAGTTCAATAAACCATCAGCAAAATTATTTGCAATAGTGCCTGGTCCAATGATACCCCATTTAATTTTTTCCATTTAATTTATTAATGGAGAAAGTTCACCAGATATATATTGTGAGGCAATAATTTTAAGAGGTATTGGTTGTATTTTACTTGCATTTTCTGCACATCCAAATTGAATTAAACGTTCAATTACTATTTTTTTCATCCATTCTTTTGAGTCAAGCAAATATTTTCTTGGATCAAATTGAGAAGGGTCATTTGCAAAATGTTTTCTTATTGCTGCAGTTGAAGCAAGTCTTAAATCAGTATCTATATTTATTTTTCTAACACCATGTTTAATACCTTCTTGAATTTCAGAAACTGGGACTCCGTAAGTTTCTTTAATTTCCCCCCCATTATCATTTATGATTTTAATTAGATCTTGTGGAACTGACGATGACCCATGCATTACTAAATGTGTATTAGGTATTTTAGTATTTATCTCTTTAATTCTTTCTATAGCTAAAATATCTCCTGATGGAGGTCTGGAAAATTTATACGCTCCATGACTTGTGCCAATAGCAATTGCTAAAGCATCTACATTTGTTTTTTTTACAAATTCTGCAGCTTCTAATGGGTCTGTTAGTAATTGTTCATGTGATAATAAACCTTCAGCACCTACTCCATCCTCTTTTTCTCCTGTCCCAGTTTCAAGAGAACCTAGACATCCTAACTC
>Ga0255758_10003488_pt1 | contig 13926 bp, 8 predicted proteins | sample 011ome_24_FD_179958 | JGI IMG/M metagenome (GOLD analysis project Ga0255758, IMG submission 179958) | Coastal salt marsh microbial communities from the Groves Creek Marsh, Skidaway Island, Georgia - 011513CT metaG (version 2) | ecosystem: Environmental > Aquatic > Marine > Intertidal zone > Salt...
TCCGACAGGTCCGGAGTCGCGGAGACGTGCGCGCCATTACCGCCATATCCGGCAACCGGGGACCCGGCCGGACTTCATGGTCGGTCCTGTGGGACTGGGCGCCGCACGACGTGGCGATGGTGCTGACCGTTATGGAGGCCGTGCCGGTTTCCGTCTCGGCCGCAATTGTCGAGCGCGCTTCGGACGGGGCGCAGACATTGGAGAACATTCACCTGAAGCTCGAGTTCGCTGATGGTGCGGTTGCGAATATAACGACCGGCAATGCATTTGACGCACGATGCAGGGAATTTGTTGTATCCATTGGAGACACAACCCTCACTTATGCCGAAAGCGCAGATAACGAGCGCTCACTGCTCATCATGCAGGGCGATGATGTCGAGCCTGCTTGCGTCGATTCAATCGCACCGCTAACGGCGGCGCTCGCGGAATTTGCTATACGGATCCGCCGTGGTGCGGGAGGAGATTCTGATTTAGCGCTCGGTGCAGAAGTGGTAGGAGTTTTAAGTGCCGCAGAGGAATCTATGAGACGTGGTTCAGCGGTTTCTCTAAAGCCTGGTCTATGAATTCCATCAAATTTCGCGAAAAATCCGCTCTGTCCCTTGGGATCGCCCCCCCCATTCTTGTGGGCCTAATCGCATTTCTGACGCCAATCTGTATTTTCTATATTCCCTTGTTTTTGGCGGTTGTCCTGCCCGTTGCTGCGCTCTTTCTGTTGACGTGCCGTTTTACGGCCACGCTGCCGAAGCTCGAATTCGATCCAATTCCATCCGGTCTTATTCTGGCAATGCTGTTGATCGTCCTACTCAGCATCTCCTGGTCCTACGCATCGGACTTGACCCTCGATAGGCTGCCCCGCACGGTAATTGCTGTTCTTTCGGGGCTCGTTTTCATCACCGCGGTTAAGAGCCTGGATGACAGAACGGCCCGCGTTTTTTCACGATGTTTTCTCGCGAGCATGATGTTGGTGCTGGTCCTCATCATGATCGAGAGAGTCTCGGGTGGGATATTCCTCCCACATTCCAGAACAGACGATACGGGGGTGCTTTTTCTGAACCAGTTCAATCGACCGCTTTCGATCATGTCGGTTCTGATCTGGCCGGTCGTCGTTATTTTGGCGCGCAGGAACTGGAGGCTCGCCACTGCAGCGATCGGTCTCTATCTGGCGTGTCTGTACTTCTTTATCAATATTGCCGCTTTTGCCGCCATTGCTGTCGGCGCGATTTTATTTGCTTTCGTGTACGTGCTGCCGAAATCAGCCCCATTGATCGTGGGCGTATTCCTGGCGACGATGATCGTGGCGGCACCGACGATCGATCATTATCTCCCCGCGCCTAAAACGCTGTTCGAAGATCTCAGCCTTCCGCGATCGACTTATCACCGTTTGTTGATATGGCACTTCACCAGCCAACGGATCGCCGATCGCCCGGTTCTGGGCTGGGGCTTCAATACTTCCCGTCAAATGCCGGGCGGGCAAAATAATCTCGATGTAAGCGAGTCCGCCCTTCCCCTGCATCCTCACAATGCCGCCCTGCAGTGGCGGCTCGAGCTCGGAATTCTCGGGGTGTTGTTCGGTGCGGCGATTGTCCTTGTGTCTACCGAAATGGCGAGGCGATATGCGGCCGGGAGGGTCGCCCGGGCGGGGGCTGTTGCGTCGATCGGCGCCACGTTCGTGATCGCGATGATCAGTTTCGGTGCGTGGCAGACGTGGTGGGTATCGGGAATGTTTCTCATCGCCGGCTTCACCATTCTGGTTTGCCGTCGCCGCACGCCGCAATGACGCCGTCAGTGCGCCGCGGGGCTGTCCGGTCATGAAGGTTGTCGTGACGGGAGCCGGCGGGTTTGTGGGGGAAGCCCTTTGTCGCCGTCTGGCCGCGTCGGGGTGCCGGGTTACCGGGATATTCCGCGACCGGCCGCCGTCTCGCCACTGGATGGAGACCCGCGCGACCGGCGATCTGACCCAACTTGCCGATTTCAGGAATATCGTCGAAGGCATGGACGCCGTGATCCATCTTGCGGCGCGCGTACATATGATGCGGGATACCGTAGCCGACCCGGAGACGGATTTTCGCACGGCCAATGCAGATGTCACGCGGAATCTTGCGCAGGCGGCTGCTGAGGCCGGGATCGCCCGGTTTGTTTTTTTAAGCTCGGTAAAGGTCAACGGCGAGGAAACTGCCGGTATTCCTTTCTCGGAGCGTGATCCCCCGGCGCCCGAAGATGCCTATGGAAGGTCCAAGCGGGACGCCGAGGCGGCCCTGCAGAAAATCGCCGCGACGACGACAATGGCGATAACGACCCTGCGCGTCCCGTTAGTATATGGTCCCGCTGTCCGGGCGAATTTTGCCGCCCTGCTGCGTGTCTGTGACACCCCTTTGCCGTTGCCGCTTGACGGGATAACCCGGAACCGCCGCAGCCTCCTCTTTCTGGGCAATCTGACCCACGCGATCGAGACCGTGATTAACGCCGCCGCAGACCGGAAGGGCACTTTTCTGCTGAGCGATGGCGAAGACTTGTCGACGGCCCAGCTGGTCGGCCATTTGCGCCGGTCGCTCAACCGGCATGCGCCGCGCCTGCCCATCCCGGCCCCGCTGATCATATCGATGGCGCAACTTGCCGGTAAGCAGGCGGCCGCCCAAAGACTTTGCGGTTCGCTTCAGGTCGATTCCGCCGCATTCAGGCAGACGTTTGACTGGACGCCCCCGTTCGTCCCCGCGCAGGGAATAGCGGCGACGGCGGCGGCGTATCGCGCCAGCCGCTAGCTCGCCCTCCGTCCTTTTCTCGCGCTTCCTCATCGTTATTTCCACCGTTTGCGCAGGTGTGCGAGTCGGGCGGCCTGTGGTATCTTTTCCGCGGATTTCAGACGATGTGCCAATTGCCATATTTCAAGAGTTTCATACTGCGCGGGAAAAGAGCGCGCATAGCCCTCGCCCATGACATAGTCGTGGCGGCGATTTCATTCGTGGCCGCTTTGTATCTGCGTGTCGGTGGCGACTTTTCCTACTTCGCGACGGATTTCGTCGTCCTCGCGACGGCGATCTATACGGCAATTGCAGCGGCGGTTTTCTGGAGCCTGCGGCTGTATGCCGGTGTCTGGCGTTATGCGTCGCTAGAGGATCTCGTAGCGATTATCCGCGCGGCAACGATCATCACGCTCGTGTTCCTGGCAGCCATGTTTCTGGTTTCCCGCCTCGAGTTTATTCCCCGGTCCGCGCTCCCCATCAGTTGGCTTGTCCTTCTTGCCCTTCTTGGCGGGCCCCGCTTTGTCTACCGGTTGTTCAAGGACCGTCGCGCTAACGACGCGAACGAACGCGACGGCGAGCGACGTATTCCCGTCCTGCTGATCGGCGCTGGCGATTCCGCGGAGTTGTTCATCCGCGCGATCAACCGGGCGCGCCAGTCGGCGTGGCACGCGGTTGGACTGGTCGATGAAAAGGGCCGGCGGGTCGGTCGCAACATTCACGGTGTGCAGGTCCTGGGCGATATCGACGATATCCCGGCGATCGTCGCGCGGATGGATCGCGAAGGCCGCCGCCCGCAACGGCTGATCGTCACCAAATCGCGTATCGAGGGCGATGAAATCAAGAGGCTCCTCTCTATTTCGGAGGATCTCGGTATCGGGCTTGCCCGCATGCCGCAGCTCGACGACTTTCGCGAGAACATCGACGGCACGCCGGAAATTCGGCCAATCAATATTGAAGATCTCCTCGGCCGCCCGCAGGCCTCTCTTGACCGAGACAGCATGGCGGCGCTGATCGGCGGGCGCAGGGTTCTTGTGACCGGTGCGGGCGGCACCATCGGTTCAGAACTGTGTCGCCAGATCGCCGCTTTCAAACCGGCCGCGATCGCGCTTCTCGACAGTTCCGAATTTCAACTCTACTTGATCGATATGGAGATCGGGGAAAAAGCACCCGATATCCCCCGGCATGCAATTCTCGCTGATGTTCGCGACAAGGACCGGATCGGCCGGATTTTTGGCGCTGAGCAGCCTGAACTGGTTTTCCATGCGGCCGCGTTGAAGCATGTGCCGATGGTCGAGCTGCACCCCGACGAGGGAGCCTTGACGAATGTAGCCGGCACCCGCGTTGTTGCCGATGCCTGCCGTGCTCACGGGGTTCGGGCGATGGTGCTGATCTCTACCGACAAGGCTGTAAACCCGTCGAGTATGATGGGGGCAACCAAGCGGGTGGCGGAAAGCTATTGCCAGGCGCTGGATCTCGCGGAGGCGGCGCGCGGTCCGGACCGGACGCATTTCGTGACCGTCCGGTTCGGGAATGTTCTGGGCTCGACCGGTTCCGTCGTCCCCCTGTTCCAGCGCCAGCTGGCCGCGGGTGGACCGCTGACGGTCACGCACCCGGATATGACGCGCTATTTCATGACCGTGCGTGAAGCCGTCGAACTGGTCCTGCAGGCATCCGTTCAGGGTGTCGCCGACAGCACGGAACAGGGCAAGATATTCGTGCTCGACATGGGCGAGCCGGTGAAGATCATCGACCTCGCGCGACAGATAATTCTGCTCGCCGGGATGCAGCCCGACATCGATATCGATATAAAAATCACCGGACCGCGCCCGGGAGAGAAGCTGTTCGAGGAAATACTGCACGCGTCGGAAGAACTCGTTCCGACCCCGCATCCCGGCATCCTGCTGGCCGCTCCGCGCGCGACCGATCTTGCGCTGCTCAGCCTTGCGATCGATGAACTCACCGCGGCGGCCCATGAGGGCCGGGTGCTTGAGACCCGCGCGATCGTCCAGCGGCTTGTGCCGGAATTCATATCGCCCGATGACCAGAACCTACAAAGGGCGGTGTCCGGATAAATCGGGCACCCCACGGAGGCTATTCGATGACCGACAATTCCCCCGCTATCCGGCGGGCTCTGATTTCCGTATCCGACAAATCCGGCCTGGTGGAGTTCGCCAGCTTTCTCGCCGGACACGGCGTCGAGTTACTGTCTACCGGCGGCACCGCGAAAGCGATGCGCGATGCCGGGCTTGATGTAAAAGACGTCGCCGACCATACCGGGTTCCCCGAGATGATGGACGGTCGTGTCAAGACACTGCACCCGACCGTCCATGGCGGCATCCTCGCGCGGCGAAGCGATCCCGGTCATCTCGCGGCGATGGAAGAGCATGACATCGCGCCGATCGATCTGATCGTGGTCAACCTTTATCCGTTCGAAGCGACCGTTGCGGCGGGCGCCGATTACGAAACCTGCGTCGAAAACATCGATATCGGCGGGCCGGCGATGATCCGCTCCGCGGCCAAGAACCACGAAAGCGTGACGATCGTCACCGAGGCGGAAGACTACGCGGCGGTGATGGAGGATATGAAAGCCAATTCGGGCGCGACCGGGCTTGATCTCCGCCGGCGGCTAGCCGGGACCGCCTATGCGCGGACCGCTGCCTACGATGCGGCGATCGGCCGGTGGTTTGCAGAACAGAACAATGATCCATTCCCGCGCCGTTTCTCCCTGTCAGGCACGCGCGCGCAAAGCCTGCGCTATGGCGAAAACCCGCATCAGAACGCGGCGTTTTACGTCACCGGTGACAAGCGGCCCGGCGTCGCCACGGCGACCCAGGTCCAGGGGAAGGAGCTCAGTTATAACAATCTGAATGACACGGATGCGGCTTTCGAGCTCGCCGCCGAATTCGCTTCCCCGGCGATGGCCATCATCAAGCACGCCAATCCCTGCGGCGTTGCGCTGGGAAACACCCTGGCCGAGGCTTATGCCAAGGCATTGAAATGCGATCCCGTCAGTGCTTTCGGCGGGATTATCGCCGTGAACCGTCCGCTCGACGGGGCCGCCGCGGAAGCGATGAAGGACATCTTCCTCGAAGTCGTCATCGCGCCGGAGATCACGGCGGAAGCAAAGGCAATCTTTGCCGCGAAGAAGAACCTGCGCGTATTGGAGACCGGCGGCATGCCCGACCCCGCGGCGCCGGGCCTGATGACCAAGCTGCTATCCGGCGGTTTCCTGCTGCAGGACCGGGATTCGGGCCGTATCGGCCGCGACGATCTGAAGATCGTCACCAAGCGTGAACCGACCGAACAGGAAATCAATGACCTGCTTTTCGCTTTCTCGGTCTGCAAGCACGTGAAGTCGAACGCAATCGTCTATGCGAAGGATGGTGCCACCGTCGGTATCGGCGCCGGCCAGATGAGCCGGGTCGATTCCTCGCGCATCGCCGCCCGCAAATCCGAAGATGCGGCCGAGGCGGCGGGCGCACCCGAGCCACTGGTCAAGGGTTCGGTCGTAGCGTCGGATGCGTTTTTCCCGTTCGCCGACGGCCTGCTCGCCGCCGCGGATGCCGGTGCGACAGCGGTCATCCAGCCGGGCGGATCGATCCGCGACGAAGAAGTCATCGCCGCCGCCGACGATGCCGGTCTCGCCATGGTCTTTACCGGTATGCGCCACTTCCGGCACTGACGCGCCCGTCAGGCAGCGGGCTCGCGGACCTTCCACAGGAGGATCAGCAGCCCGATTCCCAGGAAGACCACGATGGTCGACATGCCGATGCGCTGGGAATCAAACATCCATGTCAGGGTGCCGAGCACGAAGGGGCCGACATAGGCGGTCGCGCGGCCGGAAAAGGCGAACAGGCCGAACATTTCGGTTCTGACCTCCGCCGGCGCCAGACGGGCCATCAGCGAGCGGCTCGATGCCTGGGCAGGCCCCATGAACAGGCCGAGCGGCAGGCCGACGATCCAGAACCACAGCTTTGTCTCGACCAGCAGCAGGGGAATGCCGAAGCAGATCAGGCCGCCAAGCGCCATGAGGATGGTTCTTTTGGACCCCAGGTAATCGTCTATCCATCCGAACGATGCCGCGCCGATTCCGGCGGCAACGTTCATGGCGATCGCGAACATGATCACTTCTTCGGTCGACATGCCGAAGGTACCGCTTGCATAGACGGCGCCGAAGGCGAACATGGTGTTCATGCCGTCGACATAGAACAGCCGCGCGCACAGAAACCAGGCGATATTGCGGTAGCGCCTGACCTTGCGGATCGTCGCGATGAGGGTGGCGATCCCGTCCCGCGCCGCCACGGATAGCGGGAGATTGCGCGACGGCGTATCAGGTACGTACAGGAACAGCGGCAGGCAGAAGACGGCGAACCACGCCCCTACCACCGGCCCGATAATGCGGACATGCTCGGCATATTCCTTGTTCAGCCCAAGGGCCGGCGGGTCCGCCTGAATGAACACCGTCAGCAACAGCACAAGACAGGCGAGCCCGCCCATATAGCCCAGCCCCCAGCCCCAGCCCGACAACCGGCCGATCTTGTCGTTGGACACGATCGTGGGCAGCATGGCGTTATAGAACACCTGTGCGACCTCGAATGAGATATTGGCGATACAGAACACGATCAGCGCATAAAGCGCGAAGGACGGATCCGGGTAGGCGAACCAGAGAAGCGCCGCGCCGATCGCGGTCAACGCCGAGAATATTGCCAGCCACGGTTTTCGTCTGCCGGCGGAATCCGCCACAGACCCGAGCACAGGGCTGAGCAGGGCGATGGCAATCCCTGAAAGCGACAGCGCGTAGGCCCATTGGGTCGTCCCTGTAATCTTGTCGGCCGCCACGCCATCGACGAAATAGACCGAAAAAACAAACGTGACGATTACCGTCGGGAACGCGGAATTCGCCCAGTCATAGACGCACCAGGCTATTCTGGCGCGGCGCAGGGTCGGGGAAGCAGGATCGGGCATGGTCATGTCCGCACACTAGCACTCCACGCCGGTTCGCGAACCCCGGTAGTGGACGGGTTCCGCCCGATTCCCGATCGGGCTATATTTGTGATCCGGTCCGTATGCGGCCACCCGGACAAAGAGAAGGATGATTTCCATGAGCTATACATTGCAGGACTTTTGCGCCGAAATTCACCAGATACTGGTGGAAGAAAACAATCCGGCGGGCCGCGAAAAGGTCCGTGTCAGGATGGAAAAACTTCTCGCAAACGAGACATTCGTGTCGCAGTTCTGCGGTCCGGAGAAGAAGCCCGGTGTCTACAAGCTGAATGAAGACCCGACAACGGGCGCCGTGGTGTTATCGCATGTGATGGGCGAAGGCCATGCGTCGCCGCCGCACGATCACGGCAATTCCTGGGCGATTTACGGCCAGGCGATCGGGCATACCGTAATGACGGAATGGGACCGGGTCGACGACGGTTCCGACGATGAGGCGGTCGAGATGAAAGAGACCAAGCAATACCGGCTGGATCCGGGTCAGGTGGGTCTGTTCGATGTCGGCGTCATTCATTCGATCGAGTATCCGGATAACGCGCGGTTTGTCCGCGTCACCGGTGTCGATCTCGATGGCATCGATCGCAAGGCCTATAACCTGAAGCACAGGACCGTCAAAACCATCCGCGCCGAAAGCGCCGACCAGCGCTAGGATCTTTGCACAGACCCGGGGGGGGTAGCGGACGGCGCCGGCTACCCCTCGATCAGCGCGCGGATATGACGGGTGGCGACAGACAGCATCGCAAGATCGATCGTGTCGGCGCGCCTCAGGTCCTGCAGGGTCTGGTTTACCCGCGCAACATCGTGTTCCCGTGATTCTTCCCAGGCTTCCATCACCCCGGTCACCGCGGCGGCGCCGCCAGCGGTATCGATGATACGGCCTGTCAGGTTCGCCTGCTGATCGTAGAGCTCGTCCACCATCGTCGAGATGGCCATGGTCTGCCATTCGTTATCCGAACTGATCTGCTGTGCCGTTTCGCGGAGCCAGTCGAAACCGAACCGCGCGCCGATCTCGTAATAGGCCGTCGCGGTATCGCTGACACTTTCGCCGACCCGCTGGGCAATACGGACAATGTCGCAACCAGCGAACAGGACCTCAAGATGGGCGACGCCCTCGGCCAGCTTGACCGGCACATTCCTTTCAATGTAGCGGGTCGCGTTTGCATCAAGGCTCGCCGCCAGATCTTTGGACAGGTACGTGTGAAGGGATTTCGCGAGTTCCGCGATCCCCGGTTCGAAAGCTCTGACCGAGTCCGACACATCAAGGTCCCGGCCCGACTTTTCGATAAACCAGATCGTGCCCCGTTTCATCAGGTTGAGAATGTCGAGGTTCAGCATTGTCTGCACCTCGGCCGGGATGACGTTATCCATTGCCTCGATCGCGGCCCAGTACTGCGCCAGCCCGAATACCCGGCGGCAGATCAGATAGGCGCGGGTAATCCTGGCCGGCGTGGCGCCTGTCTCGTCTTCGAGGTCGGTTATAAATGTGGGCCCGGCCCGGTTTACCAGGCTGTTGGTGATGTAAGTCGCGCTGATCTCGCGGCGCAGCCGGTGGCGTGGGAGATACTCGCCGTATTTCTCTGTCAGCAGGGGCGGGAAATAAAGGCCGATATCGCGTGCCAGCCAGGGATCGTCGGGCACATCGCTCGCCAGAATGTCTTCGTACAGGGTCATTTTGGCATAGGCGAGCAATACCGCGAGCTCGGGCCTGGTCAGTCCAAGCTTGCGTACCTTGCGCTCTTCAAGCTCTTCGTCGTCCGGCAGAAATTCGACTGTCCGGTCCAGCTCGCCGGATCTTTCCAGCGCGCGGATAAACTTCGCCGCTTCGCCGACCGTCTCGCCGGCCCGCGCTTCGGCATGGGTCAGGGCCATGCTCTGGCGGTAATTATCCATCAGCACGTGGGCCGAGACATCCTTGGTCATTTTCACCAGAAGCTTGTTGCGCTCTGTCAGGTCCAGTTTTCCGTCCGCGATGACCTCGCCCAGCAGAATCTTGATGTTCACTTCATGATCCGACGACGCGACACCTGCCGAATTGTCGATGAAGTCCGGGTTGAGCCGCCCGCCGCGCAGGGCGTATTCGATGCGGCCGAGCTGGGTAATACCCAGATTTGCGCCTTCGCCGATTACCTTGCATTTCAGTTCGCGTCCGTTGACGCGGAGCGGGTCGTTTACCCGGTCGCCGACGGCGGAATCGGGCTCGTCCGAGGATTTGACATAGGTACCTATGCCGCCGAACCACAAAAGGTCCGCCTCTGAAAGAAGGATCGCCCGTATCAGGTCGTTCGGCGAAATGGTCTCCTTGCCATCCAGGCTGAATACCGTGGCGATTTCCGGGGTCAGCTTGATGGATTTGGCCGACCGCTCGAAGACACCGCCGCCTTTGGAGATCAGTTTGGTATCGTAGTCCGACCAGGACGAGCGCCCCATCCTGAACAACCGGTTTCGTTCCTTCCAGCTCGATGCCGGATCGGGGTCGGGATCGATAAAGATATGCATGTGGTTGAACGCGCCGACCAGCTTGATCTTCTTGGACAGCAGCATGCCGTTGCCAAAGACGTCTCCCGACATGTCGCCGACGCCGACGACGGTAAATTCGTCGGTCTGCGTATTGATACCCATTTCGCGGAAATGCCGTTTGACGGATTCCCAGGCACCGCGGGCCGTGATGCCCATTTTTTTATGGTCGTAGCCGGCCGAACCGCCGGAGGCGAAAGCGTCATCCAGCCAGAAGCCGTAATCCCGCGCGATACTGTTGGCGAGGTCGGAAAACGTCGCCGTGCCCTTGTCCGCAGCAACCACCAGGTAGGGATCGTCGTCGTCGCGTCGTATGACCCGCGTCGGCGGAACGATCTTGCCGCCCTGAATGTTGTCGGTGATATCCAGCATGCCGCCGATCAGCAGGCGATAGCAGGCGATGCCTTCCTCCTGCATTGCGTCGCGGCCGCCGGATGTCGGGGGTTGTTTGAGAACGAACCCGCCCTTTGCACCGACCGGGACGATGACCGCATTCTTGGTCATCTGAGCTTTCATCAGGCCCAGAATCTCCGTGCGGAAATCCTCCCGCCGGTCGGACCAGCGTATACCGCCGCGGGCGACCTTGCCGCCGCGAAGGTGCAAACCCTCCATGCGGGGCGAGTAGACGAAAATCTCGCGCATCGGGCGTGGCAGCGGCAGGTCCTGGACTTTGGCGCTGTCGAACTTGAAGGACACATACGATTTGGGATCGCCGTTCTCGTCCGGTTGGTAGAAATTGGTTCGCAGGGTGGATTCGACCAGATTGAGAAAGCGCCGGAGAATCCGGTCTTCATCCAGATTCTGCACGTTTTCCAGCCCGCCGGAGATACGGTTTCGCAGTCTCGTTACGTTGGATTTCTTCGCCTGATTTTCCGGATCGAAGAGCTCTTCGAACAATGAAACGATATCGCGTGCGATACCCGCATTCCGGGACAGCGTTTCAATCATGTAGGCTTCGCTGAACGGAATACCGGCCTGGCGCAGATACTTGCTGTAGCCACGCAGTATGATGATTTGTCGCCAGCTAAGTCCGCTGGAAGCGACCATTGCATTGAAACCGTCGTTTTCGACCTCGTTGTTCCAGACGCGATGAAAGGTTTCTTCGAAGGCTTCCTTGATTCCGTCCACATCGATTTTCGAATCATCCGGCGTGACCATGCCGAAATCGTGTGTCCAGACGCATTGATCCCGGTCGACGCGGATTTCATGCGGAATCTCGTCGATTACCCGCAGCCCCATATTCTCGAGCATTGGCAGAACATCCGACAAGGGCACGGCTTCTCCCTTATTGAACATCTTGAAGCGAACAGAGGATTGCGCATTTCCATTCGCCCGGAAAAGATCCATCGCGATATCGCCCGTCTCGATCACGTGATCTATCTTGTCGATGTCATGGACGGCCCTGATCGCGGAGGTCCGGTCCCGGTAAACCGCCGGGAAGGCATTGCGATAGCGCTCGAAGGCGGCCACGCCTGCATTCTCGCCATGCGCTGCTGCAAGCGCATGCGCCAGGTCGTCCGCCCAGTCGCGCGCGGCATCGACGACGTCGGCTTCGACCTCCTCGATTTTCTTGGGGAACGGCTTCCCGGGCTCGGTTTTCACGATGAAATGCAGCCGGGCCAGAACTTCGTCTGAAAGCTGGGTATAGAATGCCGTTACCTCGCCGCCGAATCCGGCAGCCAGCACATCCTGCAGCTGCCGGCGAAGCCGGGTGGTGTATCGTTCGCGCGGCACATAGACGAGGCAGGATATATAGCGTCCAAACGGATCCCGCCGGACGAACAGTGCGGCTTTCTGACGTTCCTGCAAGTGCAGAATGCCGGTTGCCATGTCGCTCAGTTCGGCCGCATCTATCTGGAAAAGCTCGTCCCGCGGCAGGGTCTCGAGAATATGGGTCAGCGCCTTGCCGTCGTGCCCATTCGGCGAGAAGCCCGAGTCCTCGACCACCTTGCGTACTTTGCGGCGGATCACGGGGATCGCCTGTACCTGTTGGGTATAGACGGTCGAGGTAAACAGCCCGACGAACAAACGCTGGCCTACGGTATTGCCGCGGGAATCGAATTTCTTCACCATGACGGTGTCGAGATGAACGCCCCGATGAACGGTCGATCGCTGATTTGCTTTATTGATCAGGACCAGTGTGGAGTGCTTCATGAAAGCGGCGAGGTCGGGCGGAAGGACCGCACCGTCCGTGATCCCCTCGATCACGGTTACCTTGTTGTCCCGCAGGAGGCCGAGCCCGGAGAGCGGCACGATCGACAATGTCTGTTTTTTGGTCCCGCCCTTGCAGGCGTAATCCCGGTATCCCAGAAACGTAAAGTGATTGTCGTCGAGCCAGCGGAGGAACGCCGCGCTTTCGTCGATTTCTGCCTTCGGCACATTTCCTGTTTGCAGGGTTGAATCCAGCTCCGCTATCACATCGGCGATACGCACCCGCATTGGCCGCCAGTCTTCCACCGCGGCCCGGACATCCTGCAGAACACTTGTCAGCGACCTTGCCAGCTCCTTGAGCATGCCGGCATCGGTTTGTTCCGTGATCTGCAGGTGCATGACGGATTCGGCATTGGCGTCCGCCATGTCGCTGGTCTTGGCGACTTCAGACAGTTTCCCCGTCGCACTGCGCTTGATCGCGTAGACCGGGTGAATGATCAGATGGACCGTCAGGTTTCGACGGTTGAGTTCTGCGGTAACCGAATCGACCAGGAAGGGCATATCGTCATTGACGACTTCGACGACTGTATGGGGGCATGCCCAGCCGTCTTTTTTCGGTTCCGGGTTGAATACCCGTATCCTGGCGGCACCGGGCTTGCGCGTCTGCGCGTATTTCCATAGCGAAGATACCGCGCCCTGAAGGCAATCGAACCCGGTCTCCTCGCAGTCCGTCGGTGACACATTCGCGAAAAACTGATGGGTAAACCGGTCGATATCGCCCGCGCGTTTTCCGGCGCCGCGACGCAATTTGCGGGCAATTTGATCGACCAGTTTCTGCTTCTTGCTGTCTTCGTTATTGGACATCGGAATTTCCAGACGGATATTGGCGGGACGGGGCAGCCATCGCAAAGTGGTCCAATGGGCGCCCGGCAGGTCGGTGACACATCTCGAATATGGCCATTGGTATACCAGAAATTAACCAATTTATTGTGAAGTGTTCGTTAACTCTCCCGATAGACCTCCTGACCACGAGGAAACGATGCCGGACGGCTCCTATCCATCAGCCCCATTTGCAGCAGACGTCGCCCCCAGCCACTCAATCCTTGATCGTCTGCCGCCGGATGTTCTCGGCAGTCTGAGTGCGGAGCAGCGCGCCGCCATCGCGGTCGCTTCCGGCGACTGGAAGAACGGCTTCCACCGCGTAAATATCCGGTTCACCCTGCCCCTGCTGCCAAAGCGTTGGTATGTGACCGTTCTCGGCGGGCCGGAGCGGCGCACGGTCGAACGTCGCAGGATCGAGCGGGCCCGGAATCCCTTGCGCACCGCCGGCAACATGGCGTTCATTTTTGTCACGGCGCTGATTTTCTATGGCGTCGGCGCGGCCGCCCTCCTGTTTTCGTCTTCGGTCATCGCCTTCTGACGGGCAGTGCCCGGTCACATATCTCCGCCGAGGAAATCTCATTTCCGTCTGACAGCGATGTCTTGCATCCGCCCCTGACCCATGGGATGTAGCATTGAT
>Ga0255758_10003491_pt1 | contig 13921 bp, 12 predicted proteins | sample 011ome_24_FD_179958 | JGI IMG/M metagenome (GOLD analysis project Ga0255758, IMG submission 179958) | Coastal salt marsh microbial communities from the Groves Creek Marsh, Skidaway Island, Georgia - 011513CT metaG (version 2) | ecosystem: Environmental > Aquatic > Marine > Intertidal zone >...
TTGTTTAATAAAAAAGTTATATTGGTTGTTGGAGGTAATGAGGTTTATTTATTCAATAAAAAAAAGTTAAAAAAACTATCTATAGATACAAAATTTATTTTTATTAAAAAATATTTATTTCTCTTGTCGTTACATTTATGTGATGAGATTTTTTGTGTAAGTGATTTAATAAAAAAGAATATTCCAAAATCTATAGAAAAACAAAAAATAAAAGTGTTTTATAACTCAATTGATACAAACATATTTACAATCAACAAAAACATAAAAAAAAAATATATTTTAGCTATATGTACTTTTGATAAATATTCTCTAAGAATAAAAAATATTTTTAATTTATTGGAAGCATTTAAAAAATTCTCAAAAATAAATAAAAAAATTAAACTACTCATTATTGGCAAGTCAGGAAATCAAATTAAAAAAGTAACTGATTTAGTAGTTTATTTAGGATTAAACGAACGCGTAAATATAAAGCTAGATGTAGACAATAAAAATATAAAAAAATATTATCAAGAATCTTTTTTATATTACAATGTTTCTTTGACCGAGACTTTTGGGTTAAGTATAGGAGAAAGTATGGCATGTGGAACACCATGCTTGACAAGTGATAGAGGTAGTATAAGAAAAATATATGGTAAGAGTGTGATTTATTCTAAATTAGACTCTGGTTCAATTTACTTAGCTTTTAAAAATTTTTTTAATTCTTCATCAAATAATAAAAAAAAATTAAGAGACTTTATTCTTAATAATTATAGCAATAGTATCAAAACAAAAAAATTTAATATTTTTTTTAAAAGATATTTATGAAAAAGCTAAAAATTTGCTCAAACTGTGTAATGGATGAAAGTGATAGTCAAATAAAATTTGATCATAGGGGAATGTGTGATCATTGTAATGATTTTTATAAGAATATTGAACCTTTCTGGCATACTGATCAGAGAGGAAAAAAAAAAATAAATTCAATTATAGATAAAATTAAATTATCTGGAAAAGACAATGAGTTTGACTCTATTATTGGAATGAGTGGTGGTGCAGATAGCTCATACTTATTGCATATATTGGTTAAAAATTTCGGATTACGGCCTTTAGTATTTCATGTTGATGGAGGTTGGAATTCAGAAGTAGCTGTTAACAATATTAATTCGATGATAGACAAGTTAAACCTTGATTTGTACACGGAAGTAATAAATTGGGAGGAAATGAAAGCTTTTCAGTTAGCTTATATAAAATCAGGTCTACCTAATATTGACACCCCTCAAGATCATGCTTTTGTCTCGTCTTTATATAAATTTGCCAACAAACATAAGATTAAATACATTATGAATGGAGGAAATATTTCTACTGAGGTTGTTCGTAATCCAAAAGAATGGATTTATTATGGTACTGATATGAGGCAGATAAATTCAGTAAAAAAAAATTTTTGTGAAAATCCGCTTAAGACTTATCCATTTAGTAGTGTTTTAAATCATAAGTTTTATCTTCATTATATAAAAAGAGTTCAGGTAGTAAAACCGCTAAATTACATACCTTACAACAAAAAAAAAGCCATGCAATTTCTGGAAGAAGAATATGGTTGGCAACCCTATCCCCAAAAACATTTTGAGAGTAGATTTACAAAATTTTATGAAGGATATTGGCTTCCAAAAAAATTTGGTTATGATACAAGGAAAGTTCAATATTCAAGCCTGATATTAACTAAACAAATGTCTAGAAAAGAAGCTCTAGAAAAGTTAGCATTTCCAGCAATTTGTGAAAATGAAGCTAAACATGAGTTTCAATATGTTGCAAATAAATTAGGAATTAGCATCAATGAACTACAAAAATATTTTGATCAACCTAATAAAACCCATAAAGATTATCCAAATCAAGAAATATTATTTAATTTTGGAGCAAGAGTTTTGAAATTTTTTGGAATAGAGAAATCAATTAAAAGATGATCACAATAATTGATTACGGATTAGGAAATTTAAGTGCTTTTATAAATGTTTACAAGAGACTTGATATTGACGTCCAGCTTGCTTCCACTATTGGTAAGTTAAAAAAAGCTAGTAAATTAATTTTACCTGGCGTTGGTAGTTTTGATCAGGCTATGAATAAACTTAATTCCAGTGGCTTACGAAATTATTTAGATGAATTAGTTCTTAAAAAAAAAATTCCAGTTATTGGAATTTGTGTTGGTATGCAAATAATGGCTTTAAAAAGTGATGAAGGAGTTTTGCCTGGTTTAGGATGGATAGATGGAAAAGTAAAGCGATTAATTCTTAACAATAAAGATTTACCATTACCACATATGGGCTGGAATGATATTAAAATACAAAAAAAAATTTCTTTGATTGCTAATATAGATATTGATAAAAGGTTTTATTTTCTTCATTCATATTATCTCCAATGCCAAAATTTAGATGACGTAATAGCAAATATTAATTATGGAATTGATTTTCCATGTATAATCAATCATGAGAATGTATTTGGAATACAGTGTCATCCTGAAAAAAGTCATTATAATGGAATGAGCTTACTAAAAAATTTTGCTGAGCTATATTAATGCTATCACCTAGAATTATCCCAGTTCTTCTTGTACATAATAAAGGTTTGGTAAAAACAATTAAATTTGAAAATCCTATATATGTTGGAGATCCTTTAAATGCAGTAAAGATTTTCAATGAAAAAGAGGTAGATGAGTTAATCATTCTAGATATTGATGCAACTTTAAATAATAAAAGCCCTGATTTACTATCTATAAAGAATTGGGCTTCAGAATGTAGGATGCCATTATGTTATGGTGGTGGCATTACCTCTGTTGAAGAAATTCAAAAAATCATATCTCTTGGAGTTGAAAAGGTTTCTATTAATTCATCTGCATTAGCCAACCCAGATATTATAAATAAAGCAGCTGCTTTAGTTGGTAGTCAAAGCATTGTAGTAAGTATTGATTGTAAAAAAAGAAAATTTACTAATGATTATGATATTTATGTTCAAAATGGTAAAAAAATTTATAAAATTGATTTAATTTCTTGGATATTGGAGATAGAAAAAAGAGGTGCAGGTGAAATAATTCTGAATTCAATTGACAATGATGGATTAATGAAAGGTTATGATTTAGATTTAATAACATTGGTTAAAAAGAAAGTATCAATCCCCGTAACAGCTCTTGGTGGATGTGGGTCAAAAGAAGATATAGTGAGACTAATCAAAGAGTTTGGTATTATAGGTGTTGGAGCGGGCAGTATGTTTGTTTTTAAGGGAAAGTTTAAGGCAGTGCTTATTAATTACCCCTCTAAAATGGAAAAAATTAAATTGTTTAATGAGAAGAAAAAAATGTAATCATCCTATTATGTGATAGGTTACAAGTGTTTTAGGAAAAGATAAAAATTTTTGCATGAAACAAGTTATTCAATCTTTAAAAACTGGCATTATAGAAGTTGCTGAGGTGCCCGTGCCAAATGTTTCTTCTGGTTCATTATTAATTAAAACTTCTAAAACTTTAATTTCATCTGGCACTGAGAAGATGTTGGTTGAATTTGGTAAGGCAGGATGGATTAAAAAGGCTAGTCAACAACCAGACAAAGTAAAAATGGTTCTTGATAAAATTTCTACAGATGGTTTCAAACCAACATTGGATGCGGTATTTAATAAACTAGATCAACCTTTACCATTAGGTTATTGTAATGTTGGTACTGTATGCGAGTTAGGCAATGGTGTAACCAATTTTTTTAAAGGTGACAGAATTGTCTCTAACGGAAATCATGCAGAAGTTGTTAGTGTTCCAATAAATCTTTGCGCTAAAGTACCAACTTCTGTATCAGATGAAGAGGCATCTTTTACGGTGATTGGTGCGGTAGCCCTTCAAGGAATTCGTTTAGTAAAGCCAACTTTAGGTGAAAGTGTTGTGGTTATAGGTCTTGGTTTAGTTGGTTTAATGACAGTACAGATATTAAAAGCAAACGGCTGTAGAGTTTTAGGTTTAGACTTTGATCAAGACAAACTCTCACTTGCTAAGAAATTTGGAGCTGAGGTAGTTGACTTAAATAAAAATGATGCATTAATAAAAAGTAATATTTTTTCTAGAGGAAGAGGAGCCGATGCTGCAATAATTACAGCCTCAACAAAAAGTAATGAACCAGTTCACCAAGCAGCTCAAATGTGTAGAAAACGTGGACGTATAGTTTTAGTTGGTAACACCGGACTAAAGTTATCAAGAGATGATTTTTTTAAAAAAGAGTTAACATTTCAAGTTTCTGCTTCTTATGGACCAGGTAGGTATGATAAAAATTATGAAGATAAAGGTCAAGACTACCCAGTAGGTTTTGTGCGCTGGACTGAACAACGTAATTTTGAAGCTGTATTAGATATGATGGATACAGGGGCTCTAGATGTTAAACCATTAATATCCCATAAGTTTGATATAACTGAAGCTAAAAAAGCCTATGAACTTATTGGTGAATCTTATTCTGCATTAGGAATATTACTTACTTATCCAGGAGTTGAGATAAATGAAGCTTCAAGGAAAATTTCACTTCATAATAATGAAAATTTAAAAAAAAATAAAACTGATAAAAAAGTAAGTGTGAGTTTTTTAGGATCTGGAAATTATGCGATATCGAAATTAATTCCAGCATTTAAATCTGCTGGTGCAGATTTACACAGTGTAGTTTCCAATAAAGGAATTAGTAGTCTTCATGCTGGACGAAAGTATGGTTTTGCTGAAAATATAACTGATAGTGATCGTTTATTCAAAGATGATAAAACAGAGGCTATTGTGATTGTGACACGACATAACAATCATGCTAAATTTGTTATAAATTCATTGAAAGCCAATAAACATGTCTTCGTTGAGAAACCATTGTGTTTAACATTAGAGGAATTAGTTGAGATTGAAAAAAATTATTCACACTCAAATGTTTTGATGGTTGGTTTTAATCGTCGATTTGCTCCACAAGTACAAAAAATGAAAATGTTATTAAATGATGTAATTGGCCCAAAGGCAATTGTTATGACCATAAATTCTGGTACAATTTCTGGCGATCACTGGACACAGGATTTAGAAGTTGGAGGAGGCAGAATTATTGGTGAAGCATGTCACTTTATAGATTTGCTGAGGTTTTTAGTAGGCAAAACTATTACTGACCACCAAATTCAATATATGGATAGTTTAACAAAAGATACTGCTAATATTCAGTTAAGTTTCGAAGATGGATCTATTGGTACAATTCATTATTATGCTAACGGTTCTAAATCTTTTCCCAAAGAGAGATTAGAGGTTTTTGCACAAGGTGGAGTTTTGCAGTTAGATAATTATCGAAAATTAATTGGCTTTGGTTGGCCCAGATTTAAAAAGATGAATTTATGGCAACAGGACAAAGGTCAAAAAGCTTGTGTCAAAGCATTTATTGATGCAATTTCTAAGGGCAGTAAATTTCCAATTCCAATTGAAGAGATTTTTGAAGTCAGTAGAATTTCTATAGAACTTTTAAACCAATAGATTATTGTTTTTTGATATTTTCATCAATCTTTAGTTATAACAAATAATAATGATAATTCTAGGAAAGTAAAAATGCCAAATAGTAAACAAGTTAATTTAATTATAAAATTAGATGAACCATATATTGAAACAAATTATCATCTTCTGAGTTTAGAAAAAATTTAGACTCTAGATGATTAAAAGTATCTCTTGATAAAAGACAGCACTCAGGAGTATAATTTTTATAGGAAAGTTAGAATGAGAAAAAAAAAAATTATGTTAGTTTTTGGAACACGTCCTGAAGCTATTAAGATGGCACCTCTTGTACATGCTTTAAAAGCTGAACCAGATAAGTTTGAATTAAAAGTTTGTGTAACGTCACAACACAGGGAAATGTTAGATCAGGTTCTAGATATTTTTAATATTAAAACAGATATAGATTTGAATTTAATGAAAAAAGATCAAAACTTGTCAAATCTAACGTCATTAATTTTAAATGAAATGCAAAAAGTATTTACCAAATATCAACCTGATATAGTATTAGTTCATGGGGACACAACTACAACTTTAGCAACATCAATGGCTGCATTTTATTTATCAATACAAGTTGGACATGTTGAGGCTGGTTTGAGAACATATAATTTAAATGCTCCTTTTCCAGAGGAATTTAATCGTCAGATAACAGGAAAAATAACCAAGTTTCATTTTGCACCAACGCCTTTATCTCAAAAAAATTTATTAAAAGAAGGTATTAAAAAATCTACAATATCAGTTACTGGAAATACTGTAATAGATGCTCTACATTGGATTTTAAGACTAATTGATAATGATAAAGATCGTCAAAAAAAAATAAATGATATTCTTGATAACATCCTATTGTTTAATTGGAAAACTAAAAAATTTGTATTAGTTACTGCACATAGAAGAGAAAATTTTGGTGAAGGTTTTTTAGAAATATGTTCAGCTTTAAAAGAACTTGCGATAGAATATCCAAAAATACATTTTGTGTATCCAGTTCATCTTAATCCAAATATAAACAAGCCAGTTAATAGAATTCTAAAAGGAATTAAAAATATTCATCTAATCAAACCTTTGGAATACGAATCTTTTATTTTTTTATTAAAACACTCATATATGGTCTTAACAGACAGTGGAGGTATTCAGGAGGAAGCTCCAAGTCTAGGTAAGCCAGTATTAGTAATGCGCGAAACAACCGAAAGACCTGAGGCAATTGAAGCTGGCACTGTTGAGATTGTTGGCTCAAAGCAAAAAAGAATTGTAAAAGGAGTATCGCGATTGTTAAATGATAAAAAACATTATCAAAAGATGTCTCGTGCACACAATCCTTATGGAGATGGATTAGCTTGTAAACGTATAGTAGATGTTTTACTCAAGATTTGATAAAATTAAATCATGAAAAAGAAAACTGTATGTGTGATTGGTCTTGGTTATATCGGGTTACCAACTGCTGCAATTCTTGCTCACAGAGGTTTTATAGTTGCTGGTATTGATGTTAATAAAGAAGTTGTATCAACCATAAATAAAGGTGAAAGCCATATTAATGAAAAAGATTTATGTGCCCTAGTAAAATCTACAACTTCAGCAGGTACATTGAAAGCTTTTGATACTATTCAACTAGCTGATATTTATATGATTTGCGTTCCTACACCACTTCTTAGAAATAATAGTAATATACCACAACCAAACTTAGATCATGTATTGTTAGCCACTAGAAGTATCGCTCCATTTATTAAATCAGGTGATATAATAATTTTAGAATCAACTTCGCCAGTAGGTACGATTGATAAAATAATGCAAACATTAATATACTATGGTGCAAATCTAAAAAATGTTCATGTAGCCTATTGTCCTGAAAGAGTTCTTCCTGGAAAAATTGTGAAAGAATTTGTTGAAAATGATCGAATCATAGGTGGAATTACAAAAATAGCAGTAAAAAAAGTTGTCGATTTTTATCGGCAATTTGTTGACGGAAATATTTATGAGACAAACCCAAAGACAGCTGAGATGTGCAAACTGGTTGAGAATAGTTTTAGAGATGTAAATATTGCCTATGCTAATGAAATATCAATGATTTGTGATAAGCTTGGAATTAATGTAAAAGATTTAATTAGATTAGCTAACAAACATCCTCGAGTAAATATTCTAGAACCTGGAACAGGTGTTGGAGGTCATTGTATTGCTGTAGACCCATGGTTTATTGTATCTAATGACGAAAAAAATACAAAATTAATTCGTTCGGCTCGTGAAGTTAATAATTTAAAAACTAAATGGGTTATAGATAAGATTAAAGATGCCTCTACTAAATTTACAAATAAGTTTAATGTTAAAGCAAAAATAGTATGTTTAGGCCTAACATATAAACCAGATGTTCAAGATTTAAGAGAGTCGAAGGCACTTGAAGTTGTTGAAAATTTATTAGCAGAAGGATTTGAAATTAAAATTGTGGAACCTAATATCAAGTCATATAAAAAATTATTGTTATTAAATCTTTCTGATGCAATTGAACAAGCAGATATTATATGTATATTAGTTAAACATTCTGAATTTTTACAAACTGAAATTAAAAAAAAATTAGTAAAATTTGGGGCACTTGATTTTTGTGGTGTTTTAGACTGATAATTAAATTTTATTAATACTAATATCTAGAAGGACTAAATTTTTTGAATCAAGATATAAAATGGATAATAAAATTAAGAACCTATTTGCGTCTTAGAATTATAAATCTTATTAGGGTATTTTTTTATCGTTTAGGTCTGAAATTTAGACTTCATCCTGTTCAGTATATAAAATCAACCATATCATCAAAATCATTTTTTCGAGCCTCTGAACGACAGGGAAAAACACCGCAAGAGATTAATGATTGGGATAATTCAATACATTTTTTTGGATGGTATAGTAAACCAAATTTAGATGGCCCTCCTGACTGGTTTCAAAATCCTTTTTCTCAAAATCAAATTAATAATACACAGAAAAATTGGTGGAATATCCCAGATTTTGGTAATGATGATATAAAGTGTGTTTGGGAATTATCTAGGTTTAATTGGGTTATTGCTTTTAGTACTCAAATAGCAAATGGTAATAAGTTATCAATTTTAAAATTGAATCATTGGCTTGAAAATTGGGTCCAAGCAAACCCTCCTTATAAAGGTCCTAATTGGAAATGTGCTCAGGAGTGCTCAATAAGATTAATAAATTTAGTAATAACATCATGGATATTGGGACAAGATTATAATCCAGAAAACGGACTTAAAGAAATTATCAAGTCACATCTAAAACGAATAGAAAAAACTTTATCTTATGGCATTGCTCAACAAAATAATCATGCCATATCTGAAGCTGCAGCACTTTTTATTGGAGGAAGTTTTCTTTCAAATTTTGATAAAAGAGCAAAATACTGGACATATAAAGGTAGGAAATTATTGGAAAATCATATTTCTAAATTGATTGCGTCAGATGGCACATTTAGTCAATATTCATTAAATTATCATCGTTTCATGCTTGATATATGTTCATTTATTGAAGCATGGAGAAACCATAGGGGTTTAGAACCATTTTCAGAAAAATTTATTAAAAAATTAAAAGTAGCAACAGAATGTCTTTGGACATTTATAATTGATCAAAATGGAAAAGTTCCTAATATTGGAGCCAATGACGGATCTCAAATTTTACAACTTTCAAGGACAAATTATAGCGACTATAGACCCTCAGTCCAATTAGCAGCATCATTATTTATGAATGTTGATGCATTTGGAGATGGATTGTGGAATGAACCTTTATATTGGTTAAATATAAAAAAAGGTAATTATAAAAAAAAAATTGGAAGTATCACTTTTGATAAAGGTGGATATCATGTACTACGAAATCAAAAGTCCGTTGCAGTCCTAAACTATCCTCAATTTCAGTTCCGCCCAAGTCAATCAGATGCTTTACATGTTGATCTTTGGGTAAATGGTAAAAATTTATTAAAAGATGGAGGCACATTTAGTTATAATTCCACTCTTACCAATTGGTTTATGAGTACAGCGGCACATAATACTATTGAATTTGATAAACGAAATCAGATGCCACATATTAGCAGGTTTTTATTTGGAGATTGGCTTAAATCAAATCAGATTAAATCAATTAAAAAAAATGATAATTATTTAAGTGTTTCGGCTTCCTACAGTGATAACTTTAATAACTCACACCAGCGAAAAATAATTTTAAATGAAAATGAGTTAATTTGTTTGGATAAAATAAGTGGTAATTTTAAAGAAGCATGTCTGCGTTGGCGCTTAATTAATGGAGACTGGCAAATTAATGAACAAACTTATAGTTATAAAAATTACTCAATATCAATAAAAATTAATGATATGCCTACAATTCCAAACATGGGTTCAACTTTTGAATCACTTCATTATCAGCAAAAAAATAAAGATCCCTTGATTTTTGTTAAGGTAAAAAAACCCTCAATATTAATTACAAAATTTACTTTCTAATCATGCGTGTTTTGTATTTTCATCAATATTTTCAAACACCCAAAGGTACTGGTGGAACACGATCATATGCTATGGCTCAAGCACTAATAAAAGCTGGATATAATGTAACTATGGTATGTTCTAGTTTTACGAATGGCAATACTGGTTTAAACAAACCATTTATTAAAAACTGTAGAAGAGGAATGGTAGATAATATTGATGTTATTGAATTTAATTTAAATTATAGTAATAATTTAAGTTATTATGAAAGGATAAAAGTTTTTATTAAATTTACTTTATTTTCAATTGGTATAATTTTTCGCGAACCTTTCGATATTGTTTTTGCCACCTCAACTCCTTTAACAACAGGAATACCGGGAATATTCGCACGACTTTTTAAAAAAAAACCGTTTATTTTTGAGATACGTGATCTTTGGCCAGAATTACCCAGAGCAATGCAAATAATAAAAAATCCAATAATATTAGGATTGATGAATATTTTGGAATTAATATGTTACCGATCTGCAAACAAATTAATCGCTTTATCACCTGGTATTAAAGAGGGTATTATTAAAAAAGGAATAAAAGAAAAAAAAATTAATTTAATTTCTAATGGTTCTGATCTAAATATTTTTTCTGAAAAAGCTTTATCAGCAAAAAATAAAAGTATTAACAAAGATAATTTTTTGGCAGTTTTTGCTGGTACTCACGGTGCTGCTAATGGATTGGATACTGTTTTAGATACAGCTCTTGTATTAAAAAAAAAAAATAAAAAAAAAATTAAAATTATATTAATTGGAGATGGAAAGTTAAAATTAAAACTAAAAAAAAGAGCAAAGTTTCATAAACTTGACAATATAATATTTTTAGACCCGATGCCAAAAGTTGAATTGGTTAATATATTAAGTTCTGCTGATATAGGTCTACAAGTACTAGCCAATATTCCATCTTTTTATTACGGAACATCACCAAATAAATTTTTTGATTATTTGGCAGCAGGACTGCCGGTCTTAAATAACTATCCTGGATGGCTTGCAGACTTAATTAAAAAGTATAAGTGTGGACATTTGGTAGAGCCTGATAACCCAAAGGAATTTGCTGATAAACTAATTTATTTGTCTGAAAACCCTGACATAATTAAGCAAATGAGTTTTAATGCAAAAAAACTTGCACAAAAAAAATTTGATATGAAAATACTGGGAAAAAAATTTGTGAAATGTTTTGACGATGTAAAAATAGACATAGAAAATTGAAAGTTTGATATATTTAATTAAATATATGTTTAATATTAACTATCTACATAAAAAAACTTGATATGAAAAATAATTACCCAAAATTTAACAACCACGTAATAAAAAAAGTCAATCAAGTTTTAAGCTCTGGTAGAATAAATTATTGGACTGGTAATGAATGTAAAAATTTTGAAAAAGAGTTTTCAAATTACCATGGTACCAAATATTCATTGACTGTTTCTAATGGTAGCGTTGCACTTGAAATTGCCTTAAAAGCATTAAATCTTAAAAAAACAGATAAGGTTATAGTAACACCAAGATCATTCATTATTTCAGCAAGCTGTGTATTAAATTTAGGTTTAAAGCCTATTTTTGCTGATGTAGATGATAATGGCAATTTAAGTATTGAAGGAGTCAAAAAAGCTTATGATAAAAATGTTAAAGCAATTATTTTAGTTCACTTAAATGGCTTATCCTGCGACTTGGACTCAATACTAAGGTTTGTAAAAAAAAATAAAATATATTTAATTGAAGATTGCGCACAAGCTCATGGTGCTATTTATAAAGAAAAAAAGGTAGGTTCATTTGGAGATATTTCAACTTGGTCTTTTTGTCAGGATAAAATTATATCTACAGGTGGGGAGGGTGGAATGATCTCAACCAATAGTAAAAAATTATGGTTAAGATGTTGGTCTTTAAAAGATCATGGTAAAAATTATTACCGTGTATTTTATAAAAAACACAAAACGGGTTTTAAATGGCTTCATGATGATCTTGGGTCAAATTATCGAATGACAGAAATGCAAGCAGCAATTGGAAGAGTTCAATTAAAATTACTTGATAGTCAAATAAAAAAAAGAAACTTTATTGCTAATTTGTATTTAGATGGATTAAAAGATTACTATCAAAAATCTAATATTTTAAAAAAATCAGACTTTAAATGTGAAAGTTGTCCATTAAAAAAAAATGTAAAAAAATGCAAAAAATGTACACATTCTTTTTATCGTTTAAACTTATTTGTAAATAAAAAAAAAGTCGATCAAATTAAATTAATAGAACGTTTAAATAAAAATAAAATTGAATGTAGTGCTGGTTCATGTCCTGAAATTTATAAGGAAAAAATTTTTAAAAAATTAAAACTTTATCCAAAAAAAAGATTACAACATGCAAAATTGCTTGGTGAAACGAGTATTATCTTTCCAATTAATCCTTATAAATCTATTAAAAAAATTAATTCTGAAATTAATACAATAAAAAAAATATTAAATAATTATATTTAAATTTATGTACCAAAAATATTTTAAAAGATTATTTGATATAATCTTTAGTTCAGCTTTGATTTTATTATTTTTTCCTATAATGATTTTGCTTTTCTTTTTAATTTGGATTTTTATTGGATTTCCAATTTTTTTTCAAAAGAGACCAGGTATTAATCATAAAATTTTTACCATATATAAATTTAAGTCTTTATATGATGCTGATAAAAATTTACCAGAAAATAAACGTCAAAGTAAGTTGGGTGATTATTTGCGAAAAACAGGTCTTGATGAATTACCTCAATTATTCAATATTTTAAAAAATGATATGAGCTTTGTAGGACCAAGACCATTATTGATTGAATATTTAAATAAATATACTGCTTATGAAAAAAAAAGACATTTAGTTAAACCAGGTGTTACTGGATTGGCACAGATTAGTCCGCAACCATCTGGAATGAAAGCTTGGAATAAAAGTATTAAATTAGATATTTTCTATGTGAATAATTTAAGTATTTGTTTAGATTTTGAAATATTATTTAAGACAGTAATATTAGTTTTATTTAAAAAAAAACAATATAAAGATTTTCAAAAAACTTTATGAATAAAAAAATAGCAATTATTGGAGCTGGAGGCCATGGAAAAGTGGTTGGTGAAATTGCTTTATTGAATCAATATAACACTATTGATTTTTTTGATGATCAAATAAATCAAATTAAAAATTTCCCATTTAAGATTATTGGTAATCTAGAATTATTAAAAAAAAATATTAAAAACTATGATAATTTTTTTGTTGCAATTGGAAACAACAAAATAAGATATGCTAAAATTTCTTGGCTTAAAAATGAAAAAAAAAATATTGTTAATCTTATTCATCCAAAATCAACGATAAGTCAGTTTAGCTCTATAGAGCCTGGATCATGTGTGATGGCAAATGCTGTAATTAATGCCGGAACTTTTATTAAAGAAGGTGTGATAATTAATACATCTTCTTCAATTGATCATGATTGTTTAATCGAAGATTATGCCCACATTTCTCCAAACTGTTCCTTATCTGGCAATGTAAGTGTTGGAAAATTTAGCCATTTAGGAGCAGGCACATCTGTTCATCCAGGAATTAATGTAGGTCAAAACGTTAAAACAGGAGTTGGTTCAAAAATTTATAAAGATATTTTAGATAATAAAATTTATAAAAATTAATAATTTAGTTGAAATAAATTTCAATTTTTTTATTGATTTAAGCCACTTTTAGCTACTTGCAAAATTTGTTTAATTTTATAAATATTGGTTCAGTTCATAGTTCTTCCTAACTATGCGCCTTTAAAAACACCGTTTTGGTAGGCACAAAATAATCATTAAATAACTTGAAAAAGTGTTTGTACGCGCTTTTTTTTAAATTCTTAGGAGGAATTATGAGTACTATAAATAATAGAGTTTTAGAAGGTTTTAGAAAAAAACTTTCAAATGATCAATTAACTCAACTTTTTAATCTATTAA
>Ga0255758_10003510_pt1 | contig 13872 bp, 11 predicted proteins | sample 011ome_24_FD_179958 | JGI IMG/M metagenome (GOLD analysis project Ga0255758, IMG submission 179958) | Coastal salt marsh microbial communities from the Groves Creek Marsh, Skidaway Island, Georgia - 011513CT metaG (version 2) | ecosystem: Environmental > Aquatic > Marine > Intertidal zone >...
TCTTTGTTTTTTATTACATTTTTAAGTAAAGCGTTTATTAACCCAGGATTTAACTTTTTTATTTTGGCTATTTCAACAGTATCATTTGTTACTGCATAATCTTTAAAGTCCAAGTAAAGTATTTGTGTTATTGCACAAAGTAATAGAATCTTAATTTTTAAACTAGTTTTTTTTTGTAGAAAATTATTTACTATTTCATTTACAAATAAATTATTCCTAATGCTATTTAGTGCAACATTGTAGACCATAGATTTATCTTGATCACTCAACTTCAGGTTTTGAGTTAAAAAACAGAAACTGTTATCAAAATTTTTATTTTTTTGATGAATTTCTATAAGAATTTCAAAAATTATTAATCTTACTTTTACACTCTTTTTCATTATTAGATATAATCCCCTATGGCATTTTTTAGTTTTTCATTATTAATGGATTCTTTTCTATACTTGTCTTCAAACATTGAGCCAAACAAAAAATATTATTCTAAGGATATAGCTCTTAGAAAAGAGTTGAACAATAAAAATAAGTTAACTTCCTTCGCTGAGATTAATTTTGAGACTAGAGTCAATATAAACAATGTTGGTAAAAAATTATTAATATGCCTTCCACCTAAGTTTGGTGTAGGAGATGCAATTGAATATGGAATAGCTATAAATTCATTAATTAAAATAAAAAAATTTAAAAAAATTGGTATAGCTTTTACAAGCAATCATAATTATTTATTTAAAGAGTTTTTTTCTTTTACTGACATTTATCCCTTAATTATATCACAAGATGAATTAAGTACCTATGATACAGTGTTCCACATTACTCTAGAGATCAATGCTTTAAAATATCAAAAATATAAAAGGTCAAACATAGCTCTGGAAATTTGTAATTATTTTAAGGTTCCACTTATTAATTACAAAAAAGAAATAAACAAACCTAATAAAAGTCTCGTTAAAACTATTTCTATATTTCCAATATCTAAATCACTTATAAGAAGTTTACCTCTGCAAGTTGTTGAGGAAATTATTAAATATTTTAGTAATGATTATAAAATAAAAATTATATTTGATAATTCTGATTATTCTAAATATCTTTTAGAAAATATTAAAAATAATAAATTCACAGCCGTTGAACCTAGTAATTTAGAGAGTTTAATTTTAGAAATATCAAAAACAAATTTTGGTATTTTTCCAGATTCTGGACCGCTTCATATAGCAAAATGCTATAATATAAATGGCATCCTTATTGAAACAAGCATTTCTAGCAAAATACTTTTATCTAAATCAAAAAATATAATGCCTGTGAAAAATAAATATAATTCTAATTTCTGTAATGGCCCTTGTGGTCTAGTAGATATATTTTCTTATGATAGTAAAATTGGATGTTATGAAACTCATAAACTAACTTTTAGAGACATCACTACTTTTAAAAATCAAAAAACTCTTCAAAGATGGAATAAGAAACAAAGTAATTCACATTTAATTTCAAATCCTGTTGGATGCATAAAACAAATTGATGTAAAAAATATTATAAAGTTAATTAGATACAAAATAAAGGAGAGTTGATGAGAGGTTCATTAGAAACAATAGTAGGAGCAATGTTTGCTGGTAAAACTAGCGAGCTACTTAAAAGAATCCTTTGGGCAAAGCATCAAAATAAAAAAATTGTTGTAATTAAGCCAAGCCTAGATAATCGTTACTCAGAGTCTAAAATTATAACTCACAATGATTTAAGTCATGAATGTTTTGCAATGCAAAATTGGGATGATGTGAATAAAGAATATAATTTTAAAAAAGAAAATATCGATATGGTTTTTTTAGACGAAATTCAATTTCTTGATACCCCTGAAACCCTAAATAATATTGAGTTAATTTTAAACAATGGTATCGATGTTGTTTGCGCTGGTTTAGATCAAGACTCAAGAGGAAAACCCTGGGAAACCTCTTCAATGATATTAGGTCTGTCTGATAAGATTTTAAAAATTTATGGTTTTTGTAACGTATGTGGGATGGAAGCAACAAAAACATACAGAAAAGAAGAGGGTGGTGGCAGAACTCAGGTTGGAGCAGCAAATATATATGAGCCTAGATGCTTGAAGCACTGGACAGCCCGTTAATTTATTTATTTAGTCTATTTTTTACTAGGTCATCAACAACACTAGGGTCAGCTAAAGTAGTTGTATCCCCAAGTTGATCGTGTTCATTTGCAGCAATTTTTCTTAGAATTCGTCTCATTATTTTTCCTGATCTTGTTTTAGGAAGCCCTGCCGTAAAATGAATCAAATCGGGAGTTGCAATAGGGCCAATTTTTTTTCGGACAACTTGTTTTAATTCATTTTTAAGATCTTCAGAGTATTCCTCACCTACTTTAAGTGAAACGTAACAATAAAGTCCATTACCTTTAATGTCATGAGGGTATCCAACAACTGCAGCTTCTGAAACTTTTGCATGACTTACAAAAGCACTCTCAATTTCAGCAGTTCCTAAATTATGACCAGACACTATTATTACATCATCAACTCTGCCTGTTATCCAATAATAACCATCTGAATCTCTTCTGCACCCATCTCCAGTAAAATATTTTCCATCAAATTGAGAAAAATAAGTATCTATAAATCTTTGATGGTCACCGTATACAGTTCTCATCTGTCCTGGCCATGACCTATTTATACATAACATTCCTTCACATTCTCCTTCTAGAGTATCACCATCTTTATTAACAATAACAGGCTCAATGCCGTAAAAAGGTTTTGAAGCAGAACCAGGTTTGAGTTCGATAGCACCTGTTTGAGGGGAAATTAAAATACCACCAGTCTCAGTTTGCCACCAAGTATCAACAATTGGTGACTGAGAATTTCCCACAACTTCGTAATACCATTTCCATGCTTCTGGATTTATTGGCTCACCAACTGTTCCTAGTAATTTTAGAGACGATCTTTTTGTTTTTTTCACATAGTCATCACCCTCTCTCATAAGAGCTCTAATCGCAGTTGGTGCAGTATAAAAAATATTTACTTGATGTTTATCTATAATTTGCCAAAATCTTGAAAAGTCGGGATAGTTTGGAACACCTTCAAACATTAATGTAGTAGCGCCATTACTCAGTGGACCATAAACAATATAACTATGACCTGTTACCCAGCCAATATCAGCCGTACACCAATAAATATCATTTTTATTGTAATTGAAAATATATTCGTGTGTCATTGATGCATAAACTAAATAACCTCCTGAAGTGTGAAGAACGCCTTTTGGTTTTCCTGTGGATCCTGAGGTGTAAAGAATAAACAAAGGGTCTTCCGCTGACATTACTTCTGGTTCACAAGTTTCTTCAACATTTTTCACAATATCATTATAAAAAACATCACGACCTTCGACTAAATTAATATTTCCACCAGTTCTTTTTACTATAAGACATTTTTTTACATCAGGACAACTTTCTAATGCTGTGTCAGTAATGTTTTTTAAAGGAATATTTTTTCCACCCCTAACACCTTCATCTGCTGTAATAACAAATTCTGATTTACAGTCTAATATTCTTCCTGATATTGATTCTGCCGAAAAACCTCCAAAAATTATAGAATGAACCGCTCCAATTCTTGCACATGCAAGCATCATATAAGCAAGCTCAGGGATCATTGTTAAATATATAGTTACTCTGTCACCTTTTTTGACTCCAATTTTTTTAAGAACATTTGCTGCTTTGGAAACATTAACCAACAACTCACTATAACTTATTTTTTTGACATCATTTGGGTCGTCACCTTCCCAGATTATTGCTATTCCATTGGGGTTATTTTTTGCATGTCGATCAATACAATTATAGGATACATTAAGAGATCCATCATAATACCATTTAATATCGACCTCATTTTTTGAATATTTTACGTCTTTGATTTTAGTATAATTATTTACCCAATCTAATCTCTTACCTTCTTCTCTCCAAAAGTTATCATTATCCTCTAAAGATTTTTTATATTTTGTTTCATAGGTTTTATTATCAACTTTTCCTTGTTTAATCCAACTCTCTTTTATTTCCATAGAAAGGTAGACTAGTTCCAAAGTTAATAAATTTCAATCTTTAATTTTATATATTGAATAAAATTTGCTTAATTTATTTTTCTGAAATTTTAATAATTGTCTCCCACTCACTTTTAGTAAGAGGCATTACTGATAATCTAGATTGTTTAATTAAAGCCATATTGGATAGTTTTGGTGTAGACTTAATCTCTTCAAGCGAAACCGCTCTTTTCAGCTTTTTTTTTGTTCTTACATCTGTAACCACAAACCTGCCAGTTTTGTCAGTAGGATCTGGATAATGCTCTTTAACTACTTCAACAATTCCAATTATTAATTTTTCAGAAACTGAATGATAAAAAAAACAAAGATCTTTTTTTTTCATGTTAATTAAATTATTTCTAGCTTGATAGTTTCTTACTCCATCCCACATTTCTACTCCTGCCTTAACTTGATCATCCCAGGACCAGGTTGATGGCTCAGATTTTAATAACCAATAATTAACTTTCATCAACTTACTTTAAATTTTTTTAATCATTAAGTCAAAATTTCTATTATTTAATAGCCAGTCTTGGGTTAGGTTTAAAATTCAGATTATGATTATTTCTATGTTTTAAAATAGTTGCCCAAGCAATCATTGCAGCATTATCATTCATCATTTCTTTAGGAGGATAAATAAATTTAATAGTTTTATTCTCTTCTATGTTTCTAAAACATTTTTTTAAATAATCATTATTTGCTACACCACCAACAACCGATACTGATAAATTTTCAGTATTATTTTTATATAATTCTGTAATTACCTTATTTAATTTTAAAGTAAGAATATCGCCCACACATTTTTGAAAAGATGCCGACATGTCTTTAATGAAGCTCTGATCAATAATATTTTTTTTTGCAATTAGGTTGACTGAAGTTTTAAGTCCTGAAAATGAAAAGTTAAAGCTATCATCATTAATTAAAGGCTTAGGTAATTTAAAAACATTCTCATCCCCTTGCAGAGCTTTTTTTTCAATTTCTGGACCACCTGGATAGGAAAGACCTAATATTTTAGCAACTTTATCAAATGCTTCACCAATTGCATCATCTAATGTTTCACCAATTAATGTTATATCATTATTATTTTTTAAAAAGTATATTTGTGTGTGCCCGCCGGTAATAAGAAGACTTAAGTGAGGAAATTTAATTTCATTATTAAAAAAACTAGACAAGATGTGTGCTTCTAAATGATTGATAGGAATAAATGGTTTACTATTTCCGATTGAGAGTGATTTTGTAAAAGTCGATCCTATTAATAGACCTCCAATCAGTCCTGGCCCACATGTAGCAGAAAATAAATTGATTTCATTTAGTTTTACCCCAGATTCTTTAAGAGCTTCTTTTGTAATTTCCTGAAGTATTTCAAGATGAGCTCTGGAAGCTAATTCTGGCACTACACCCCCATGTTTAGTGTGCACTGTTTGTGAATATACAATATGAGATAGAATAGTTTTATCTTCTTTCATTATGCAAACTGATGTTTCATCACACGAAGTTTCAGTAGAGAATACAAGCATATTTTTTTGGTATATTAATTTCTTCTGTTAAACAACTGAACAATAATGATAAAAAGTCTAAATGAAAAAAACTCTTGATTATTTATATATTTTTTCAAAATTAAGCACATCTCTTATATTATTATTTATATTAATAGTTTTTGGATATTTTTTTTATATAAGTTATAAAAATCAAGAAACATCTAATAATGATCAATCAGAACTCATTAATAAGCTTAATCAAAATGTAGAAAACTTATCTAAACTATCTAAAAAAATTGAAATTACAGAAAATTCACTGGATCAATTAAAATTTTCTATTCAGAACATTACAAACCCTGATCAATCTAAAGAAATTTTATTATTAAATAAAAAAATAGAAGAGCTTGATTTAGGACTAAAAAATATTTTAGTTGATTTGCAAGAAATTAAAACATTAAATGTTTCAGAGTCAAATAATCACTCATCTAATAATATTTTGAACCCAGTTATTGATAAAAACAAAAAAGAGTTAATCAAGTTAATTAATTATAAGTTTGAGAATAATTTAGATTTTACTGAAGAATTAGATATTTTAGAAAATTTTGGTAATAGTAATAATCAGCATATATTTGAAAAAATTAATTTAATTAGATCAAAAAATTTTAGAGGAAACGAATTTTTGAAAAATATTTACTCTCAGGAATTAGATATATATTTAAAAGAAAAGCTTAATAACAACTCTCTTAATTTTATTTCTAAATCATTAATGAGTTTTGTAGCTATAGAGCCGTCAACAACTAATGATATAAAAAATAATGAAACTCTTGTGCTAAAAGAAATTGGTAATCTTTTAGAAGTAAAAAATTATAAAATATCTTACAAAAAAATTATTACTCTCGAAAATTATGAAACATATTTTAAGGAAACAATAAATCAAATTAAAATTGCAAATGATTTTAATAAATTAATAAATAAAACTATCTAGATGTTAAGATTTTTAAAACTTTCATTACAATTAATTTTATTATTATCAATTACCATTTTTATAGTATCAAATTCATTCAACATATCTTTCGATATCGGTGATCTAAGTTATAATTTTAGCTCAAATTTATTAGTTATTGCTCTTGTTATTTTAATTGTATTAGTTGTTTTAATTAATTTTATTTATTTCAAAACTAAATTTGTTTTTCAAAAATATTCATACATAAAAAAATTTGAGAGAAAGCAAAAGGGTTATGATTTTTTTGTTGAGTCAATGATTGCTCTTCTTAATAAGGATAATAAAACAGCAATAAATTCTGCTAAAAAGATGAAAGGGATATTAAAGAATGATACAAGTCTTAATTTACTTTTACAATCTGAAATTCTAAAAATTGAAAAAAAATCAGAGGAATTAAATAATGTTTATGATTTAATGGTAAAAAACACCAAAACCAAAACACTTGGTTATAGAGGTCTTATGGAGCAGAGTCTTAAACAACAAGATTATCATCATGCTTTTATCTACGGTGAAAAATTATTTTTATTAAATCCAAAAATTGAGAAATTATATCAGACATTATTAAATATTATTGCTAGGACAAAAAACTGGAATCAACTAATTAATATTACTGACAAAGCTTATTCAAATAAGATTATAAAAAAAGAAGAAGCTAATGAAAATAAATCCATAGCTTTATTTGAAATTGCAAAAATAAAAATGAAAAGTGATAGAAAAGAAGCAATTAATTTAATTGAAAAAGCAATTTCTCTTAAAGGTAACTTTTCACCATATATTAAATTATATACTCAGTTGTTATTTTCATCTAATAACAACACTAAAGCTCTAAAGGTTTTAAAGAAGTATTGGAGTCAATCTCCTAGCAGCCTTTTAAGATCATCAATAACCGAAGTTTTAAAAGAAAATAAAATTAATGAAATAGAATTTATACATCGTTTAATTTCTAAAAATCAAAATAATGAAGAGTCAAAAAAACTATTAATTGATTTTGCAATTCACCTTAATAACTGGGGTATAGCAAGAGATAACATTAAAGGACTAATAGGCTCAAATCCTTCCAGAGAAATTTGTTTATTTATGTCTGAGATAGAATTAGGTGAATTTAATGACATTCAAAAAAGTGAGGGATGGAAATTAAGAGCTAACAATGCTGGATCAGATTATTTTTGGGTATGTAAATTTACAAATAATCCACAAAAAAACTGGGCAGCACTATCAGACTCAGGCCACTTTAATTCTCTTGAATGGATCCAACCAAAAATGTTAAGTGTTTTATAGTTATGAAAGATTTATCATGTTTCGTGGGTTATGATTCAAAAGAAGATATAGCATATAGAGTGTGTAAACACTCTTTACTTAAAAGAGCTTCTGTAGATATAAAAATTTTTTCACTGAAATTAGATGAACTTGTAGCTAAAAAATTTTATAACAGAGAGATTGATCCTCTTGCTTCAACACAATTTACTTACTCTCGATTTTTAGTTCCTGCATTAATGGATTATAAAGGATGGGCAATATTTTGCGATTGTGATTTTATTTTTTTAGATGATATTGCTAAAATTACTAAGAACCTTGATGAGAGCAAGGCAGTTTATTGTGTAAAACATGATTATACGCCTAAGGAAAAACACAAGATGGATGGCCAAAAACAAACCATTTATCCTAGAAAAAATTGGTCAAGCTTTATTCTTTTCAATTGTTCTCACCCTAAAAATAAAATTCTTTCAATTGACTTAGTTAATAAAGAAACTGGCGCTTTTCTTCACCAGTTTAAGTGGTTAGAAGATGATGAGATAGGTTCTCTTGACGAAAGATGGAACTGGTTAGAGGGATGGACATCTGGTCATAATAATCAAACACCATACGCAGTACACTATACTAGAGGAGGCCCATGGTTTGATGAATGGCAAGATGTTGAGTTTGCCAAAGAATGGATAAATGAAAGAGATGAATACCTCTCAAAAAAATTTACAACTTAAAAAGTCTATTTATAAACTCTTTATCTTTTAGATTTTCTTTAGAAATAATATTTACTGAATTATACCATGGAGTTTTACCATCTTCATAATTCCAATAATGAAAAGAAGCATGATTTTCTGGTTTAATTAATATAGTTTTAACACCAAGAGCACCTGCTAAATGTGCAGTGCTATTGCTAACAGTAACAAATAAGTCCAAATGTTTTAAAAGATTAGCTAAACCTGAAAAATTATTAAATAAATCTAATGTTTCAAGTGTTATTATTTTATAATTTTGTTTTTTTGTAAAATTTTTTAAATCTTCTTTTACATCACCATATTGTAAGTTAAAAATAATTGAGTCTTTTATTTTAAATATATTTTCAAAATCTTCTAGTGATAAAGATTTTTCTGAGGAATATCTGTTTTTTAAACTTTTCCATGAAATTCCAATTTTTATATCCTGATTTTCATTAAGTATATTATCAAGTTCTAAATCCCTATAATTTTCAAAGCTTTTTATATAAGGGTTTTGTAAAAAAGAATTTAAATCATTTCTGAAATATTTACCGAGACTACCAGCATAAATTATGTAATCAAAATTATTTATTTTATTTTCATCTAAGGAATGAGTTCCTAGTTTCACAAACTTATCCTTATGAGATTCAAATGAATTTTTAAATAGTGGTAATAGTCTTTCATCACACTCAATAACTGAATCTGAAAACTTATTTAGTAAATCAAAATACATTGTTCCGTATAAAAGTTCATCACCAACCCCTTGTTCTCTTAGAACTAGAATTTTTGAATTTTGATTTAAAGTATTTTTATTAGGAATTTTATTCTTCACTAATTTTAATGTAGAATTTTTATTAGCAAAATCTGTTAAACCTAATCTTCCATCAAAAGATAACCATGCATTTCTAAAATCATATCTTTTAAGTAAAATTAAAGCCAATATTTTTTTAAATTCATCATTTTCTTGATCTATCGATATAGCTCGCCTACAGTGCTTTTCAGCCTGGTCTGTATCATCAAGACACAAATAAGTTTTTGCTAAATTATTTATTAAAATTGAATTATTAGGCACTAATTTATCAGCTTTTTTGTAAAATTGTATTGCTTTTTGATATTCTCCTTCCTCAAGATAAAATCCAGCCATGTTATTTAAAGTTTCAAAACTGTTTAGATCTAAAGCATATGCTTTATCAAAGTAAATTTTTGCTTCTTTTGATTTTCTTAATTCATGATTCAATCTTCCTAAGGAATTAAGAATTACTATATTTTGATTGTTCAAATTTAACCCCTTTAATAGAGCTTCACCTGCCTCATCGTATCTTTGTAGCTTTAAGAAACATAAGCCAAGAGTATTTAAAATTTGTAAATTTTTATCATCAACTTTTAAAACTTCGTAACATTGATTAATTGAATCTTTATAATTTTTTATCAAATATAAGACATGCGCTCTATCTTGATCTACTCTTGTTAAAAATATATTTTTTGACTTAATAGAGTCTATTATCTCTAATGCCTTTAGATAAAAGCCTTTTGTAATATAAAGATTATAAAGATTGATATTATACTTTGGTTCATCATTATGTTTTATCAAATCTATATAGTTTGTTTCAGCTTCATCCAGTAATCCAAGCTCTTGTTGCATTACAGCTAGATTATATTTTAATTTTATCTCTTTATTATTTTGAAGATAAATCTTTTTAAATTTTTTATAGGCAGATTTTTTATTTCCTTCAGTGTATTCTTTTAATATTGAATTAAGTTTATTGGATAAATTCATCAAATTTTATCTATTAAATCATCTACGAGTTTCATAGTATAATTAAGTGAATTGTTAAATTTAATAATTGATACACTGTTATACCAAGGTGTCTTTCCATCGTCATAATCCCAGTAGTAATAAGTCGATGATTTTTTTGGACAAATTAAAATTGTAGGAACTCCAAGTGCTCCTGCAAAATGTGCTGTTGAATTACTTACAGTAACAAATACATCTAAGTTTTTTAAAATACTTATTAGGCTATCAAAATCATTAAACAAATCAACATTATCGAAATTATAAATACTTTTTCCAGTTTCTTTAAATTTACCTATCTCTTCAACATTATCACCATACTGTAAGTTAAAAAATGTCCTATCTTGAGTATATAATTTTTTAAAATCATTTAATTCTAGTGATTTTAAATCTCCAAAAATATTAAATACACTTTTCCATGATACACCAATCTTTTTTTTATCATTGAAGGTATTTAATATTGAATTAAATTTTTTATCAAGTTTGTCTGATGTCTTTATATACGGTTTGATATTAAAATCATTTTCTTCATTTCTAAAATATCTTGTTAAACTTCCAGCGTATAAAATATTATCAAATTCTTGAAGAGCCTTATTGGATGAAGAATAATGACCAAAAGGATAAAATATATCTTTATTGAATGATCTTTTAAAAATTTCTAATAACCTTTTGTCACACTCAATTTTAACTTTAGATACATTATTTTTTATTAAATCATTATAAATACTACTAAATAATATTTCATCTCCAACACCCTGCTCCCTAACTATAAGTATGCTTTTATTGTTTTCAAACTCTCTTTGTTTATTTAAATTTTTTATAATATTATAATGATACTTATTTCTTTTTTTAAATTCATTTGTTTCTAATCTGGCATCAAAATAATTAAAACCTTTATTAAAATTTTTTTTACTTAGAAGTAAATATGAATAACTCAACATTAATTCATTACTTGTTTTTTTAGCATTTTGAAAATCTAAAATTTTCTTTTGAACCCATTCAAAGTTTTTTAACCGAACGTTACAAACAATTATATTTTCATCTATTTGTAGATTATTAGGGTTAATTGTTTTTGCTTTTTCATAAAACTTTATTGCTAACTTATTTTTATCTTTAAGAGACAAGATATTAGCAATATTAATTAAGGGAAGTTCAGAATTTGGGTTAATTTTATATGATTTTTTAAAGTTTAAATAAGCTAAACTTAATTTTTCTAAATCAATATAGCACTTACCTAAATTGTTATAACTGTCAGAATATTGAGGGTTTATTAAAATAGCTTTTTTAAATATATTTATTGCATTTAATATCTCATTTTTTTTTATGTACAATAAGCCTAAAATATTTAAACCAAAAACTTCTTTTGAGTTTTTATTAAGAGCTTCATTGATATATTTTTCTGAGACTAAATAGTCATTATTCAAGTATTCAATATAAGCCTTATCCCTTAAAAATTCATAGTCATTTCTTTTTATAGTTAAAAGTTTATCAATATATTTTTTTGCAAAATTAATTTTGTTAATTTTTAAATAATTTACGTAAATTAATTTCAGTGCTTCATAATTAGTTAAATCTAGCTTCAATATTTTTTCTAGACTAAAATTTGCCTTATCGATTTTATTTAAGTTTATGCAAATTTTTGCATGTAGTAACAATAGGTTTATATTTTTTTTATTAACACGTAATAAAAGATCTATTTTATTAAGTGCATTTTGTTTTTCCCCATTATTGAATAATTTTACAATTATATTTAATTGATCTTTAATATTTTGCATAAAAAAACCCAGTCTATCAAAGACTGGGTAATAAATGAATTAGTTTTAAGTTGAGTTATCTTCTTTGGCCAAAAAGTTGAAGTAAAAGAATAAATAGATTGATAAAATCAAGATATAGTTTGAGGGCACCCATTAATGCTTTTTTAGATCCAATTTCCTCACTGTCTCCCCCATAGTACATATTTTTAATATTTTGCGTATCGTAAGCTGTTAAGCCCACAAAAACTAAAACACCAATAACTGAAATAGCAAATTGAAGTGCGCTACTTCCAACAAATATATTAACTATACTAGCTATTATAATTCCTATTAATCCCATAAAAAGAAAACCACCTAATTTAGTTAGGTCTTTTTTTGTCGTATATCCATATAAGCTCATTGCTCCAAAAGTGCCGGCAGTAATAAAAAACACTCTCGCAATTGATGTTTGTGTGAATTCAATAAATACTGAAGCAAGTGAAAGCCCCATTATACTAGCAAACAGCCAGAAAGTTATTTGAGCAGTTGACACAGACATTTTAGAAATTCTTGCACTTAGATAAAACACAAATCCCAGAGGAGCGAGCATAATCACCCATTTTAATGGAGACCCAAAAAGCAATGCTCCTATTTGAGTGACACCAATTATTTGACCCATATCGTTTGTAACTATAGAAGCTTTTCCAAAAAAATAAGCAATAAAGCCAGTAAGCATCAAGCCTATAGTCATGTAGTTATAGACTTTAAGCATATATGCTCTCAAGCCTTCATCAATAGCTGCTTGATCTACTGTTTTAGTAAATGATCGTTGATTAAAGTCTAAAGCCATAAATTCTCCTTTTAATTATGTATAATATCGCTATAAATCTGACAAATTCAAGGCATTTCTATTAAATAATTATGAGATACAGAAAATTAGGAACTACAGATTTAAGCGTAAGTGTAATTTGTTTAGGAACTATGACTTTTGGGGAACAAAATTCCCAACAAGATGGTTTTGATCAAATGGACTATGCTCTTGAAAGAGGAGTAAATTTTTTTGATACTGCAGAACTTTATGCTGTGATGCCAAGAAAAGAAACTTATGGAAAAACAGAAGAAATTTTAGGTAATTGGTTTCAAGAAAAAAAAAATAGAGACAAAATTATTTTAGCTTCAAAAATTGCATCAAAATCTGATGGATTGGAATGGATTAGAGAAGGTTCTGAGAATTTGGGATTTGACAAAAAAAATATGAACGCTGCAATTGATGCTAGCCTTAGAAGACTTAAAACAGACTATATAGATTTATACCAACTTCATTGGCCAGAGAGAAAAGTTCCTAAATTTGGTCAGTTGGATTATAAACATGATCCAAAAGACAATAACTGGACTACTATTGAAGAAGTTCTCTTTAATTTAAACGAATTAATAAAAGCTGGCAAAGTTCGTCATGTAGGTCTTTCAAATGAAACGCCATGGGGTATGATGAAGTTTTTAGAAGTAGCAAAACAAAAAAATTTACCAAGAATGATGTCTGTTCAAAATGTTTATAGTTTAGTTAATAGAGTTTTTGACATAGGTCATTCCGAAGTGGCTATAAAAGAAAACTGTGGATTATTAGCTTATTCACCACTTGCTGGAGGAAGACTTAGTGGAAAATATATCGGTGGAATTAATCCAAAAAATGCGAGATACACTCTTTGGCCACAACGTTTTTCAAGACACCATACTGAAAGAGGTGAGAAGGCAATTGATAAATATGTAAGTCTAGCAAATAAATATGGAATACCTCCTTCAACCTTCGCAAATGCCTTTGTTAATGATAGACCTTTTGTAACAAGTAATAT
>Ga0255758_10003524_pt1 | contig 13838 bp, 25 predicted proteins | sample 011ome_24_FD_179958 | JGI IMG/M metagenome (GOLD analysis project Ga0255758, IMG submission 179958) | Coastal salt marsh microbial communities from the Groves Creek Marsh, Skidaway Island, Georgia - 011513CT metaG (version 2) | ecosystem: Environmental > Aquatic > Marine > Intertidal zone >...
ACGAAAGAGGAAAAAGCAGCCCGCGACAAAAAGTGATCGCGGATTGTAACGGCAAGGCGCGTAGGATGGGGTTGTACCCCAGTACACTCCCGGCTTGTGCCAAAGATGGGTTGTAACCCCATCCTACGGTGTCGACCGAGTCGTTCTCGGGATGACAACGCTGAAATCACCCGCTATAGCCCGTTCATGATAGACACACTCCCCCCATGCCCCGCCTGTGCTTCGGCCTTTACCTACGAAATGGACGCCCTTCTGGTTTGCCCCGAATGCGGGCATGAATGGACGGCAGGCGAGGCCGCAACTGACACCCCTGAAATCCGCGACAGTGTCGGTAACTTGCTGGTCGACGGGGATACAGTGACGGTGATCAAAGACCTTAAGGTCAAGGGTACCTCGACCACCGTGAAAGTCGGCACCAAGGTGCGCGGCATCCGGTTGGTAGGTGGAGATCATGACATTGACTGTAAGATCCCCGGGATCGGCAAGATGGGGCTGAAGTCCGAGTTCGTCAAAAAGGTTTAGAGTAGGGTCACTCCCAGATCGTCACGTCCTGACCCTGTTCCCGCATGTGATCGGCCTTGGCTTGTAGCCAGCGCTGAAAGTTCGGTTGGTCCTTATACCCGTCCGTTGCCACATATTCGAGCGAGGACATATGGTGGAACGGCTTGAAATAGCCGGGCAGCATAAAGACCATCGCCTCGCGCATGTCCTGCGGTGGGGTATCGGAATCATCCTGCACGAAGTACATTGTGGTCGGCGTGAAGTTGACGAACCACTTGCGCGCCAGATCGCGTTCCTCCATCGCTTCGCCGTCGAAATCAGTGACCTCACGCGCACCCCACATGTTCAGCTGGATCACCATGAAGTGTTCTTCGATATAAGCAGGGATGTCGTCGCGCTCGAAGTTTACCTCGTGCATTTCGCGGCAATAGGGGCAACCATATTGTTCCCAAATGATCATCAGATCCTTGCCGTCTGCGGTTGCCTCGGCCAGGTCCTCGCCTAGTTCTAAAAATGTGTCGGCGAAGAAGGGTTGGATGTGGAGACCATCATCGCCAAGCGTTGCGGCGTGGGTCAATTGCGTCGACAAAGCCAACAATGCAGAGGTCAAAACTTGCTTGAGTATTTTCATTGCTTCCTCCCTTTTAAAAGGAAGGATAGCATAAAAGGTACTTTTCAGCGATAGCTTTGACGGTTCACAAGCGCGAATGGCCAATGCGACCGGCATTGGAAAGAAATATCCCCGCCCGGTTGGGGCGGGGTATCGGCTTAATGATCTGCTTTTATCAATCCACCGGAAGCGTTGCAGAATAGGCCAACACATTTACGGCATCCTGTAACGAGAACGCACGAAGGTTGATCATCGCTACGCCTGGATGAGCATTATAGATCTTGTTGAATACCTCGTCCGGCAGTTCGGATGCTTCTGTGCCAATATACGCGGGCGTATCGCCACCCCAGTCCATCGCCGCACCGTCGAAACCATGGCACGCTGCACATGTGGTCTGGAAAATATCACGACCACGGTCGGTATCGGCCACATCATCCAGCATTTCCCGTGTTTCAGGATTCATGAAAGTGCGCATGTCAACCTGTCCGCGGCTGACAAAGGCCGCAACGCGCAGCATTTCTTCGTCAGTGATCATGTCGGTTGTGTAGGGGTGATTTTCATCACGCAACATACGGGCGATGTATTCAACCGGTTTGCCAACTGAACCGTCGATGCCGGGGATGCCGGTATAGTGGCTTCCTTGTTGGTACACACCTTCAGCGCCGCGATAATCCCAGCCGTGGCATTCTTTACAACGCCATGTGCCAGAGCCGGACTGCTTTTCGTTCACGTCGGTTGGATATGCCGGGTTGGTCCCCTCGGGTTCGTCGCGATCCAGAGCCAGCCACCATTTGTCGTAGATGCGCCCGCCTGCTGCCAACAGCCAGGCTTCAGACGCAACTGCGGGTGCACCGTGGATGAATTCTTGTGCTTCCTCGCTGTGCTGATAGTCCTTGCCGTCCTCATCGGCGAGCAAAGGGTTTGCCGCCCCTATTACCGTCACAAACGCCGCAATCATTGTTGTTTTCAACATAAACCCCTCCATAAACTTTCGTCCGAGCCTTAGTGTTTAACTTCGGAGTTGAAATACAAAGCGTTTATTGAGGGGGGCTTTGAGTTTGGAGGGAATCGATATTTCTGTTTAGGTTTAAGAGCGGATTCTAAATTTCAATTTAGGGGGTAAAGTTCTCATGGAGCTGAGCGCGCCAGAAATTCGTCGTAAATCGGCAGGGTCAATCGAGCGCAGCCCTTTTATCGTCGCTTTGTTTTTCTTTTGTTGCTTGACGATTGGAATTGATGTTTCGGTCGAATTAGCGTTGGCACTTTCAAGCGGTAGCGGGTTGAGCTTCGCAGAGGTTCTTCATTTCGGTATCGAGATTATCGCTGTGTTTACGATGATCCTTGCCACTGTCATGGCTGTGATCTCTTATTTGAACCTTCGAAAATTCACGGATCATCAGCAAAAGGTTTCAAATGCAATTCAGGCTGGTTTTGACCGCATCATTGTTGAAAAGTTTGATGAATGGGGATTGACGAAAAGTGAGAAGGACATCGCTTTGCTTGCCATTAGGGGATTGGCTGTGCAGTCGATAGCCGAGCACCGCAACACCAAGGAAACAACGGTTAACGTGCATTTACACAATGTTTACCACAAAGCCGGTGTGGGGTCGCGCGCAGAGTTGCTGGCCTCTATCATGGATGAATTGTTGTCTGATCACGATCTGGAAGCTTCTGCTGAACTCATCGTCGGTTGAACGGTACTCATTATTTCTCCTTTGCAGTTCGTCGCAAAGATCAAAGTTTATAATCCCCTTGCCACCCTATCCCATCCCCGCTATATCGCGCGGGTCGTGTGGCCTCGGATTCGTTCGGGGCCACTTGATTTTATTCGGGGACCTGTCCATCAGGGCCCTTCACATCAGGGTCCCTTTGGGGGTCCGCCAAGCAAACGGAAGACAGAAAGCATGGCACTAAAGTCGTATAAACCGACGACGCCAGGCCAGCGTGGGCTGGTACTGATCGACCGTTCGGAGCTTTGGAAAGGTCGTCCTGTCAAGTCTCTCACCGAGGGTTTGACAAAGAATGGCGGCCGGAACAACACCGGACGGATCACGATGCGCCGCAAAGGCGGTGGCGCAAAGCGTCTTTATCGCATCGTCGATTTCAAGCGTAACAAATTTGATGTAGCTGCAACGGTTGAACGGATCGAATATGACCCGAACCGCACAGCGTTCATCGCTCTGATCAAATACGAAGACGGCGAGCAGGCCTATATCCTGGCACCTCAGCGTCTGGCAGTGGGCGACACCGTTGTCGCTTCGGCCAAAGCCGACATTAAGCCTGGTAACGCGATGCCGTTCTCGGGCATGCCGATCGGTACCATCGTTCACAACATCGAGCTGAAAGCAGGCAAGGGCGGTCAGATCGCTCGTGCGGCTGGTACTTATGCTCAGTTCGTTGGTCGTGACGGCGGCTATGCGCAGATCCGCCTGAGCTCGGGCGAGCTTCGCCTAGTGCGTCAGGAATGCATGGCCACTGTTGGTGCCGTGTCGAACCCCGACAACAGCAACCAGAACTACGGTAAAGCTGGTCGTATGCGTCACAAAGGCATCCGTCCAAGCGTTCGTGGTGTCGTTATGAACCCGATCGATCACCCACATGGTGGTGGTGAAGGCCGGACTTCTGGTGGTCGTCACCCGGTTACTCCTTGGGGTAAGCCGACCAAAGGTGCACGTACCCGCAACAAAAACAAAGCGTCGCAAAAGCTTATCATTCGCTCGCGTCACGCCAAGAAGAAGGGGCGGTAATCTATGGCTCGCTCTGTATGGAAAGGCCCCTTTGTGGATGCTTACGTGCTTAAGAAAGCCGAAGCAGCCCGTGAATCGGGTCGTCTTAACGATGTTATTAAAATCTGGTCGCGTCGCTCGACAATTCTGCCCCAATTCGTGGGTCTGACTTTCGGCGTCTACAACGGTCAGAAGCATGTTCCTGTCAACGTCACGGAAGACATGATCGGTCAGAAGTTTGGTGAATATTCGCCAACTCGTACCTATTATGGCCACGCCGCTGACAAAAAAGCGAAGCGGAAGTAAGCCATGAGCAAGGATAAAAATCCCCGCCGCGTGGCCGACAACGAAGCAATGGCGAAAGTCCGCATGCTTCGTACAAGCCCGCAGAAACTGAACCTGGTGGCCGCGATGATCCGTGGCAAAAAGGTTGATCGCGCTCTGACCGATCTGACCTTCTCGAAAAAGCGGATCGCTGACGATGTGAAGAAGTGCCTTCAGTCGGCCATCGCCAACGCCGAGAACAACCACAATCTTGACGTGGATGAACTGATCGTGGCGGAAGCCTATGTCGGTAAGAACATGGTCATGAAGCGTGGACGCCCTCGTGCACGTGGTCGTTTCGGCCGCATCATGAAGCCGTTTTCGGAACTCACCATCAAGGTGCGCCAAGTTGAGGAGCAAGCATAATGGGTAATAAAACCAACCCGATCGGTATGCGCGTTCAGGTCAACCGCACCTGGGACAGCCGCTGGTACGCGGACAGCAAAGACTACGGTGATCTTCTTCTGGAAGACCTGAAGCTGCGCGAGTTCATCAAAGAAGAATGCAAGCAAGCGGGTGTTGCCCGTGTGATCATCGAACGTCCGCACAAGAAGTGCCGCGTAACGATCCACACTGCACGTCCGGGCGTGATCATCGGTAAGAAAGGTGCAGACATCGAAACTCTGCGCAAGAAACTTGCTGCGATGACCGCCAGCGAACTGCACCTGAACATCGTTGAAGTCCGCAAGCCAGAGCTTGACGCTCAGCTTGTCGGTGAATCGATCGCTCAGCAGCTGGAACGCCGTGTTTCATTCCGTCGCGCGATGAAGCGTGCCGTACAGAACGCAATGCGCATGGGTGCTGAAGGGATCCGTGTAAACGTCGCAGGCCGTCTTGGCGGCGCCGAGATTGCACGTACTGAATGGTATCGTGAAGGTCGTGTGCCTTTGCACACCCTGCGCGCTGACATTGACCACGCCCAAGTTGAAGCTCTGACTGCCTATGGTATCATCGGTATCAAGGTCTGGATCTTCAAAGGCGAGATCATGGAGCACGACCCGCAGGCACGTGATCGTCGCATGCAGGAAGTCCAAGACGGCCCGGCCCCACGTGGTGCCGCTGGCGGTCGTCGCTAAGGAGGACATGAGAGATGCTTCAACCAAAGCGTACTAAATTCCGTAAAATGCATAAAGGCCGGATCAAGGGCGAAGCCAAAGGCGGCTCTGATCTGAACTTCGGCAGCTACGGCCTGAAAGCGACCACACCCGAGCGTGTGACTGCCCGCCAGATCGAAGCTGCACGTCGTGCCATGACGCGTCACATGAAACGTCAGGGCCGTGTATGGATCCGCATCTTCCCGGATACTCCGGTAACTGCGAAGCCGATCGAAGTTCGTATGGGTAAAGGTAAAGGCTCGGTTGACCGTTGGGTCGCCAAAGTCAAGCCTGGTCGCGTGATGTTCGAAATTGACGGTGTCAACGACGAGATCGCCCGCGAAGCCCTGCGCCTTGCAGCGATGAAACTGCCGGTTAAGACACGCGTCGTCGTTCGCGAAGACTGGTAAGTTTTGATGGGTGCAAAGCACCCATCCTACGAATTAGAAACCCCCGTTGGAGTGATCCGGCGGGGGTTTTTATGATTGGTTGCGTTTTGCTAAGACGCCCCTTGTACTAAGTCGGCCGCCTTTACATATAGGCGCAATGTCAAAGGGGATTTTCATGCGCGCACAGGTTTCACATTTCCTCGAACGTCCATTTACACGCAACGCTATAATGGGTGTCATTCTATTCAACGCGTTGATCCTTGGGCTTGAGACGTCGAAATCAGTAATGAATGCAGCGGGCGGATTGATTATCTTGCTCGACAAAATCTGCCTGAGTATCTTCGTTGCCGAGATTGCTGCCAAGCTTTACGCGCGCCGCGTGGCTTTTGTCAAAGACGGGTGGAACGTTTTCGACTTCCTGATTGTCGGCATATCCCTGTTCCCAGCAGGACAGGGGCTGGCCGTGTTGCGGGCCTTGCGGATTCTGCGTCTGCTGCGCGTTGTTTCGGTCGCGCCGACTATGCGTCGTGTGGTCGAGGGGTTTCTAACCGCGTTGCCCGGCATGGGGTCGGTATTCCTGCTGACCGGGGTCATTTTCTATATCGCATCCGTCATGGCCACCAAGCTGTTCTCGGAGGCTTTCCCGCAATGGTTCGCAACCTTAGGAGATAGCGCCTATACGCTATTCCAGATCATGACGCTGGAAAGCTGGTCGATGGGGATCGTTCGGCCTGTGCTGGAAGTCTACCCCTATGCGTGGCTGTTCTTTGTACCGTTTATTCTGGTGACGACATTTGCGGTGGTGAACCTTGTGGTCGGCCTGATCGTTAATTCCATGCAGGACGCCCACGCCGAGGAATCCAACGCCGCTACCGACACCTATCGCGACGACGTGGTGGCGCGTCTTGAGCGGATCGAGGCTGCGCTGAGCGTTAAAGGGCAATCACGCTAACCGTATCAGTTGTTGCTCTTTTAACGTGCGGATTGCAGTTTAGGGCATGAGCAACCTAATTGCAGAGCGCGTGGCGTTGGCCCGCGCGGGCTCGAACCCCTATGTAATCACAAAGCTTTCCTCGGGTTGGCTGGTAATTGGGGATGTGCAACCTTTGCTTGGCTATTGCGTGTTTCTGGCTGATCCAGTTGTGCCTTCAATCAACGATCTGTCAGAAGCGGACAGGGTTCAGTATTCTTTGGATGTACTGAGGGCAGGGGATGCACTGTTAGCAGTCTCGAACGCATACCGGATCAATTACGAAACACTCGGCAACACCGAGCAGGCTTTGCATACCCATATCATACCGCGGTATCTGGATGAACCTGACGACAAGCGGAAAATGCCGGCGATGATGATGTATTCGTGGGCTGATGCCGAACCCTTTTCAGCCGAGCTCCACGGCGAGATGGTTGAGCGTATGCGAAACTGGCTTGGATAAGACTTACCCCACCGGCCCCCGATAGGCTGAGATCAGTTTTTCTTTCGCTTCAAACCCGCAGCGCCGATAAATCCTTCCCGCATCGCCATCTGCTTCGGCGATAATTACCGGTATAGAAGTCGGGCGGTGTGTCGCGGCCCATTCTACCCCGGCTGTGACCAAAGCTGCACAGATACCCCGCCTCCGGTAGCTCGGGCGGGTTTCAACTGCTTGAAAGCGCGCCGTGACTTCGTCGGCATAGATGCCCAAATCTCCGGCCAGTTCATCTCCCGCGAACGCCCCGAACCAGCAGCCGAACCCGTCTTTTGTTTGAGCCCGGCAAACCTCCATGCGGGTTTTTATGTAGGGAAGATATTCGGTAGCCTTGTTGCCACCTTCGATACCGATGATGCCTTGTAGTTCGGTTGCCTGCTCCCAGTCAGCGTCGCTTTTGAGAGGGCGGATTTCAATTCCATCAGGTGCAGGCGCTGGTTTCAACGCATCAACAAGAGTTAGGACATCACAGGGTTCAACTTTATATCCTAACGGCGAAAAACCCCGTTTAACCTTATAGGAAGTCATATCGGTCTGATCCCATTGGAGTGTTACATGTTTGGCATCGGGAAAGTCTGCCTTGAATTGGGCGATCTGTGCGTCAGGATCAATCAGGGCATCTTTAAAGATCACAGTATTTCCAAACCAGAAGTCCGGTTCTTTAGGGCTGCGCAAAATGAAACGGTCTTCATGCTCTTCTAGGGTGCTTTGCCCGCGAAGGACTAGCACATCACTGGCAAGTCCAAGAGATTTCAGCGGCATATCAGCCTCCGGTCGGTTGATCTGATGACATTCGGGGAAGGGTAGGATAATCGGGGGCCAAAGCCAATTGCCGGATTACGCCCATGTCTGAAATCAAATCCTTGTTCGCCACCCGTCTTTACCGCGCCCGCCTGGATGAGTTTGACCCAAAGGTCTCCCCCGAGGAGCTGGAGGCGTCTTGCTGGTCGATCGCCGAGGATGACGAGGCCGGTCAGCAGTGGTGCGAGGACAACGGTTATCCTGGCTATACTTCCTATGCCTCTTTGACAGACCTGCCGTGGCGAATTCCAGCCTTTGCCGATTTGGTCGAGGCTCTGGATAAACACGTTGCCGCGTTTATCGAGGAGCTTGATTGGGATCTTGGCGACAAAGAGGTGGTATTGGAAGACCTCTGGATCAACATCCTGCCTCCGGGCGGGATGCATTCTAACCACATCCACCCGCATTCTGTGGTCTCAGGGACGACTTATGTTGCGATGCCGGATGGTGCGTCTTCGCTGAAACTGGAAGATCCGCGCCTGTCACGCATGATGGCCGCACCACCACGCAAGAAAGGCGCGCGTGAGGATTTGAAGACTTTCCACTACGCTAAACCGCAAGTCGGTGACGTTCTGCTGTGGGAAAGCTGGCTGCGCCACGAGGTGATGCTGAACCAGGCCGAGGAAGAACGGGTGAGCGTGAGCTTTAATTATAAGTGGGAGTGAGGGGTCAAATATATCCTACATGGATTCCCAAAGCGTCTTTCAGCTCTGTTTCCTCGTACCCAAAGTGCGAACGAACCACCGCTTCCAGTTTGTCGAAAATCTCGGCTGCCTGAGAAAACGACTGTTCGTTAGGTTCAAAATTCAATGCCTGCGCGGCCTCTTGCAGTCGCTCCAGTAACTCATGGACGACGATATGTTCTTCCCTGAGCTTGGCGACAACACAGCGGATATCATCGGTTCCGTTGGCTTCAAGGGCAGGGAACATGTGGTGTTCCTCGGCGTCATGGTGGAATTGCAGCACTCTGCATTCTTGCCCGCACAAGTTTCCGAAAAGGCGGTAGTTCTGGGCAATTTCCATGTTTTGCAGCGCTTTGATGAGCATTGAGGGATCCGACGTGCCGTCCGTCACATGTCGCAAAACCATGCGGGCTTTTGAAATTTCACGCAGATGCATACGGTGAATCGCAGCTAGATGACGCCCAGCATGTCGTTGCTCTTCTGTGACGTTCACGTAAGGTGGAACGGTGGGGCGGGCACCTTCTCGCAAATCGAGATCATGCAAGGGGCGCATCGCTAATGGTCTGCTGTGATCTGATGACACGGTGATATCCTTTGATCATGATGTGCAGGCGTTTTGCAGTATGTTTTGCGAAACCTCAATTATTCAAGGATATTCCTTGGAGAAAAGGGTTGCCACCCCCACCCCTGCACCTTATAGAGCGTCATCTCACGGATTCCCGGCGACGGGATTCGTGTGTTTGTCATTTGATCCATCAGGTTCCGGGTCACCCTGAAGCAACCGTCAGGGGCTCGCTGATGTTTTGAGAAAGGAAAAGGCGATGAACGCCAACGATTTGCGTGAAAAAACGCCCGATCAGCTTCGTGAAGAGCTGGTCAATCTGAAGAAAGAGGCATTCAACCTCCGCTTCCAACAAGCAACCGGTCAGCTGGAAAACACCGCGCGTATGCGTGAGGTCCGCCGTGGTGCGGCCCGTGTGAAAACCATCCTGAACGAAAAAGCTGCCGCAGCCGCGGAATAAGAGGAGCTTGATCTATGCCTAAACGTATCCTGCAAGGTGTTGTCACCTCGAACGCGAACGAACAGACCGTAACTGTTTCGGTTGAACGTCGCTTCAAGCACCCAGTTCTTCAGAAGACTATTCGTAAGTCGAAGAAATACCGTGCTCATGATGAGCATAACAAATTCAACGTCGGCGACAGTGTTCGTATCATCGAATGCGCGCCTCGTTCGAAAACCAAACGCTGGGAAGTTCTGGAAGCCTAAGTCACAGACTGAAAGCTTCCCGGACGACTTAGTTAAGTCGAAACCCTGGGGAAATCACCACGCATCGGTGCCCCAAAGGTCGGGAGAAACCACATGATCCAGATGCAAACAAATCTGGATGTAGCTGACAACAGCGGCGCTCGCCGTGTTCAGTGCATCAAGGTTCTGGGTGGTTCCAAGCGTAAATACGCATCCGTAGGCGACATCATTGTTGTCTCGGTTAAGGAAGCCATCCCACGCGGTCGCGTAAAGAAAGGTGACGTCCGTAAGGCCGTTGTCGTTCGCACCGCCAAAGAAGTTCGTCGTGAAGACGGCACCGCGGTTCGTTTTGACCGCAACGCAGCAGTAATCCTGAACAACGCCGGTGAGCCTGTTGGCACACGTATCTTCGGCCCCGTTGTTCGTGAGCTGCGCGCCAAGAACTTCATGAAAATCATCTCGCTTGCTCCGGAGGTGCTTTAATATGGCTGCTAAACTCCGCACAGGCGACAAGGTTGTCGTGTTGACCGGTAAGGACAAAGGCAAAGAGGGCACTATCTCTTCTGTCGATCCAAAAGCCGGAAAAGCTATTGTAGACGGCCTGAACATGGCCATCCGCCATACCCGTCAAAGCCAGACCTCGCAGGGCGGCCGCCTTCCAAAGGCAATGCCGATCAACCTGTCGAACCTTGCTCTTCTTGACGCAAACGGCAAAGCAACCCGCGTTGGCTTCAAAGTTGAAGACGGCAAAAAGGTTCGCGTTGCGAAAACTACAGGGGACGTAATCGATGCTTGATGCTGCAAACTACACCCCGCGTCTGAAAGCTTCCTTCAAAGAGACCATTCGTGGCGCGTTGAAAGAAGAGTTCGGATACTCGAACGACATGATGATCCCGCGTCTGGACAAAATCGTCCTGAACATCGGTTGCGGTCGCGAAGCTGTAAAAGACAGCAAAAAAGCGAAAGCAGCTGTCGAGGATCTGTCGACCATCGCTGGCCAGCAGGCACAGATGACCATCGCAAAGAACTCGATCGCGGGCTTCCGTGTTCGTGAAGGCATGCCGATGGGTGCAAAAGTAACCCTGCGCGGTGACCGTATGTATGAATTCCTCGATCGTCTGATCACCATTGCGATGCCGCGTATCCGCGACTTCCGTGGCGTGAAACCTTCGTTCGACGGCCGTGGCAACTTTGCCATGGGCCTAAAGGAACACATCGTTTTCCCGGAAATCAACTTCGATAAAGTAGATGAAGTCTGGGGTATGGACATCGTGATCACAACCACCGCGAAATCTGACGCGGAAGCAAAGAGCCTGTTGAAGCACTTCAACATGCCTTTCAGCGCGTGATCAGCGGAGAGGAATGAGACATGGCTAAAAAAGCAATGATCGAACGCGAAAAGAAGCGGGCAGCATTGGTGGAAAAATACGCCGCCAAGCGCGCCGAGCTTAAAGAAATCGCAAACGACGAGAGCCGCCCGATGGAAGAACGCTTCAAAGCGCGTCTGAAACTGGCGAAACTGCCGCGCAACAGCTCGGCAACACGTATTCACAACCGTTGCCAGCTGACCGGCCGCCCGCACGCTTACTACCGTAAGCTCAAGGTAAGCCGTATCGCGCTGCGCGAACTGGGCTCGACCGGCATGGCGCCTGGTCTGGTCAAATCTAGCTGGTAAGGGAGAGACGATATGAACGATCCTATCGGCGATATGCTCACCCGTATCCGCAACAGCCAAATGCGCGGAAAATCCGTCGTATCAACCCCGGCTTCCAAACTACGTGCTTGGGTTCTGGACGTGCTGGCTGACGAAGGTTACATCCGTGGCTACGAAAAAGGCACCGATGCAGCGGGTCATCCGACCCTCGAAATCAGCCTGAAATACTTCGATGGCACTCCTGTTATTCGTGAACTGAAGCGGGTTTCGAAACCCGGTCGTCGCGTATACATGAGCGTTAATGACATCCCGCAGGTCCGTCAGGGTCTGGGTGTGTCGATTGTCTCCACCTCGAAAGGTGTGATGTCGGACGCGAACGCTCGCAGCCAGAATGTTGGCGGCGAAGTGCTTTGCACCGTCTTCTAAGGAGGTCTGAATGTCTCGTATTGGTAAAAAACCGGTCGAGCTTCCCTCGGGTGTAACAGCATCCGTTTCGGGGCAGACCGTTGAAGTTAAAGGTCCGAAAGGCACCCGTAGCTTCACCGCAACTGACGATGTAACGATCGCAGTCGAAGAAAACGCAGTATCGATCACGCCACGTGGTTTGTCGAAGCGTGCACGCCAGCAGTGGGGCATGAGCCGCACTCAGGTTGCCAATCTGGTGACTGGTGTCACCACTGGTTTCAAAAAAGAACTTGAAATCCAGGGTGTTGGTTACCGTGCTCAGATGCAGGGTAACACCCTGAAGCTGAACCTCGGCCTGTCGCATGACGTTGAGTATGTTGCACCAGAAGGTGTGACCATCACTTCGACCAAACCGACGGAAATCATCGTGGAAGGTATCGACCAGCAGGCCGTTGGCCAGGTTGCTGCCGAAATCCGCGAATGGCGTAAACCCGAGCCTTACAAGGGCAAAGGTATCCGTTACAAAGGCGAATTCATCTTCCGTAAGGAAGGCAAGAAGAAGTAAGGACCAGACAGATGGCAAACAGCAAACGGACACTGTTCCTCAAGCGCCGCCTGCGCGTCCGGAACAAACTTCGCAAAGTCAACGCGGGCAAAATGCGTCTTTCGGTACACCGTTCGAACAAGAACATCAGCGCTCAGCTGATCGACGACGTCAACGGAGTAACTTTGGCAGCGGCATCCACCTTGGAAAAGGATCTGGGTGTAGTTGGCAAAAACAACGTCGAAGCGGCTGCAAAAGTCGGTGCGGCGATTGCCGAGCGCGCAAAGAAAGCCGGTGTCGAAGAAGCATATTTCGACCGCGGTGGTTTCCTCTTCCATGGCAAAGTCAAGGCTCTGGCCGACGCTGCGCGTGAAGGTGGACTGAAGATCTAAATCAGTGCGGGGGACGTTCGCGTCCCCCCGATGATCCGGGAGCGCGCCAACTTGGTGTCTCACTTGGATTGGATTAAACGGCGTTTTGGCGCCAGAATATAAAGGAAGCCTTAATGGCAAGAGAAGATAACCGTCGGGACCGTCGCGAACGCGAAGAGGCACCGGAATTTGCAGATCGTTTGGTTGCGATCAACCGCGTTTCGAAAACCACCAAAGGTGGTAAGAACTTTGGTTTTGCAGCGCTTGTCGTTGTTGGCGACCAAAAAGGCCGTGTAGGGTTTGGCAAAGGTAAAGCAAAAGAAGTACCTGAGGCGATCCGTAAAGCGACTGAGCAAGCAAAGCGTCAGATGATCCGCGTACCTCTGAAAGAGGGCCGCACCCTGCACCACGACATGGAAGGCCGTCATGGCGCCGGTAAAGTGGTAATGCGCACAGCTCCGACTGGTACTGGTATCATCGCCGGTGGTCCGATGCGTGCCGTATTCGAAATGTTGGGTATTCAGGACGTTGTCGCCAAGTCGACTGGTTCGCAGAACCCCTACAACATGATCCGCGCAACCATTGACGGTCTGAAGAAAGAAAACAGCCCGCGTCAGGTTGCTCAGCGTCGTGGCAAAAAGGTTGCTGAAATCCTGAAAAAGGATGATGCGCCGGTTGCCGAAGCAGCTGAAGCGTAAGGAGACGGATAAATGGCTAAAACCATCGTTGTAAAACAGATCGGTTCTCCGATCCGCCGCCCTCAAGAACAGCGTGCTACGCTGATTGGTCTGGGCCTGAACAAGATGCACAAAACCCGTGAGCTGGAAGATACCCCTTCGGTTCGTGGCATGATCCGCAAGATCCCGCATCTGGTCGAGATCATCGAAGAGCGCGGCTAAGGTCGCCGGGGACATTCCCCGTTTGATGTTAAGAAAAACGAACGCCCTGACTTTTTGTCAGGGCGTTTTTTTATCTGTGACATAAATCGCTACCTGTGGAAGATGTATTTGATTTTTTAAAGTCT
>Ga0255758_10003546_pt1 | contig 13800 bp, 19 predicted proteins | sample 011ome_24_FD_179958 | JGI IMG/M metagenome (GOLD analysis project Ga0255758, IMG submission 179958) | Coastal salt marsh microbial communities from the Groves Creek Marsh, Skidaway Island, Georgia - 011513CT metaG (version 2) | ecosystem: Environmental > Aquatic > Marine > Intertidal zone >...
TGACTCTTTAATAAATTCTTTACAAGATTTTGTTAGATACTTTTCATCATCTGCTGCTTCAACTTTACTATATTCACCAAATATACTCTTTACGTTAGACATCTATCAATACTATCGAAAATACTTACTACTGTATATACATATAGCATATAAAAAACACCTTTTTCACTAACCCATCAAATAAATTGAAAAAAGTAGTCTTTTGAACTTCAAAAAACACTAAATACTTATGAATCTCTGAGGGACTTGCACAACAAGTTATATAAGAGAGAACTGTGGGAACATTCTTCACCTTCTAGATCCCACACAGATGTGAATGAATTATTGGTCATCGGTACTTCATTCAATGTGCGTTGTTAAGTTGAAACTTAAACTTGAAGACTGCAATAAAGGGAATAGGACAACCGACCTTCTTATTTAATTAAGTTTGCTAGATGACACTATGAGAACCTCACAATGATGAACTCTAGTACTATCCTTTCTCTGTCATTTATTTGATAGAGAAGGACTATGCTTCCTACAATGATAAAGATATTAAAGAGATAGATTGATGCCAAAGAAAACACTAAAACAACAAATAAACGATATAGAAAAACAGTTAGAGAAATTATTAAAAGAAATTAAATTAATTAATAAGTCTCTATAAAAATATTAAAAACACATGAAAAGATATTCAGATAACCCAATCAATGTACGAATCAGTACTTATCAAGAAAATAAATTAAATGAGATGATTAAAAATGAATCTTATTGTCACAAGAAAGGAATATATTCTAAAGTTGATGCAGTCAGAAGAGGACTAAATAATGTTATCAAAGACTACGAAATGACTACACTTGGAACATGAATAAACAGTGCTTATGACAGGAAGGAATTCAGTCCAAGACGGATAGTATGTCGGGAAACTTTTAAGTTTCCAGACTTTTTTAGTCTTCTACTTTGTATGCGGTAAGAACTGACCATTCACCTTCATATTCATCTTCTTCATAATCTCTTTCTGCTTGTTCTACTAATGCTGGAACGGTTGATGCTTCTACTGCCAAACCTTCTGCTTCATCTTGAGACTCTGCTTCGACGAAAAATGTTTTTATTGCCCTTCTTTCTGTTGTGACTTTATATTTTGCCATAATAAAATTTTAGTAATCTGATTGATGCTTTATTTTACCTTTTTCTATCTGTTCTTTCATGTAGATATCGAAGTCATCGTCTTCCATAAAGATACGAATCATTTCATCAATGTTTGCTCTTTCTTCATCTTTTGTCATACAACCTATCTATTTAATGATCTTCAGTGATTAACTATTTTTCTGTTCATATTTTGCACTTTACTTTATAAAAATATTATATCAAATATACACAGCAGTATGCACAGTAACCGCTGAAACATGCATTATTATGGGGTTTTTATTCTAGACACAAGAACTGAAAATCCTTGTGTCGGTGGTTCGATCCCACCTCTGGGCACCATTCCTAATGGTTTTTTAAGATTTAAGTTTTACTGGTAATTCTTGAATTGCATGAACAAAGTTATTTGGTGCAACCTTCCAATCTCCAGTTAATTGATAATCAGGAAATCTAGATAAGAATTGTGAGTAAAATTCTCTTAGTTGCATTAATGCAACTGGCTTCCCTAAACAGGTATGCCTTCCTATACCAAAAGCAAGATGTTGATCAGCATTCTCACGCAAGATATTAAATTCATCTGGTGATTCAAAAATTTCAGGGTCCCTATTTGCAGCTCCATACCATAATGCAATTTTTTCAAAGGGGCCTATTTTTTGTTCGCCTATATAGGTTTCCTCAAGAGAAGTTCTTCTCATATGAATTACAGGAGAAACATATCTAACAGTCTCATTTATTAATCCTGAGACCCTTTCAAAATCATCTAAAACTAATTGTTTTTGCTCAGGATTTTCATGAAGTAATTTAATACCACCACTAATAGTATTTCTTGTAGTATCGTTTCCAGCAAAAACTATTAAAAGCCATGAGCCATCTAGAAATTCTTGCGATAGATCTTCTCCCTCAATCTTTGCATTTGCAATTGCACTAAGTAAATCATTCTTAGGTTTATCTTTCTTTTTATTGAGGATAAATCTTCCATAATCAAACATTTCATCAATCATATTATTAAACATCTCAACAAGAGCGGGATCAGGAGTTGTATCAGTTATTCCTTCCTCATTTTGTTTTATTTGCTCAAGAGTAAAATACTGGGCTAGCTCTAAAAACTCCATCCACTCTATGAGTTTTTGTCTATCTGATTCTGGAATTCCTAAAATTTCGGAAAGAGTAAAAATTGGAAGCTGTTGCGATATCTCTTTGACTAAATTAAATTCATTAAGTTTTTCTGCTTCATCTAATAAATCACTAACTTTTATGGAAACTTTTTTTTGTAATTCATCTACATATCCAGGCTTGAAGAAAGGCATATGTTCTTTTCTTAAATTCAAATGCATTTCTCCATCGAGATTTAGCATATGATCAATAGTTGATTTGAAAAGCTTTGGGTGTCTATTTTCCTCTGAGCCAAGTGTTAATAGATTGCCAGTTGAATACTGTGATGAAAAAATCTTTGGATTCATTGATACAGTCTTAATATCTTCATATTTTGTTAGAACCCAATACCCTGGCTCAGGATCAGTGTGCATTGGTGGATGAAAAAACACTGGCGCACTCTCCCTAAGTTCTTTATATAAATCAAAGGGTTGGCCTCTTCTAAAGAGATCTAAATCATTTAATGAGTTTGATGGATTATGAAAAAATCTTCTTTCAAAGCTTGGATGATTAATTTTATTATTTATAACTCTAGATGAGAGAACAAAACTTTTAGACATTATGTAAATACTTTACTATATTAAATTGTCATACTGTGAGAAAAAATTATGATTTCTACTCTGCAACAACCACTTCATTCTGGGTTTGGACAAAAAACTGAACCATATGAAATTATCAAGGATCTTGATCTATCTAATAAAAATATCATTATTACCGGGGGTTATTCTGGAATTGGTTTAGAAACAACTAAAGCTTTAAAAAAAGCGAATGCTAAAGTAATAGTCCCAGCAAAGAGACTTGATCATGCAGAATCTATTCTTGACGGCATTGTGCCTAAAAATGATATTTATGAAATGGATCTTGCTGATCTAAACTCAGTGATGAGTTTTGTTGAATTATTTTCACAACTAAATCTAAAGCTTGATATTTTAATAAATAACGCTGGTATCATGGCATGTCCAGAAACGCGAATTGGTAATAATTGGGAGAGCCAATTTGGCGTCAATCATATAGGACATCAATTGCTTCTAGATCAGTTAATGAATAAATTTCGTGCGGACGGACGATCGAGATTTATTAGCCTATCTTCTTCTGCTCACTCTATTTCAAAAATTCTATGGGGTGATATTCATTTTGAAGACAGCTCATATAATAAATGGACTGCATATGGACAATCAAAAACAGCAGCATCTCTTTTGGCAATTGAGTTTGACAGAAAAATGAAGGATAAAGGTATAAGAAGTTTTGCTGTTCATCCCGGAGGTATTTTAACCCCTCTTCAAAGACATTTAGAGCATGAGGAGATGGTTGCTCTAGGGTGGAAAAAAGAAGACGGCTCACTATCAGATCTTGCAGAAAACTTTTTTAAAAGTCCTTCACAGGGTGCTTCAACAACTATTTGGTGTGCTGTAAGCTCAATGCTAAATGATATTGGTGGAGTATTTTGTGAAAATTGTGATATAGCAGAACGTAAAGAGTATATAGATGAATCAATGCGCAGGTATTTTGGTGTTGCTGATCATGCAATAGATACAGAAGAAGCAAAAAGATTGTGGGAAGAAACTGAAAAAATGATATCTAGTTTTTAAGTCTATATTTTTCATTTTTTATCGAATTATTGATAACTACTTTATTTTTAAAAATTGCTTTAAATAAAAGTTGTAAAGTATAGTTTAACTATGAATTTTTTCCAAAATATGATTTCTTCTATTATGGAGAATGGCTTAAGCTTGAGAAAATTTCGTTCACAAGGCTTTGGCACCCTTCATACGGACATAAATCAAGCAACTGACTCTGTGATGCACACGTCTGGCGAGGTTTCTTCAATTGCGTTTGGGGAGCATTTATTAGATTTAATCGAAGAAAAAAATGATGAAGACTTAGTAATATATCTTGAGCATCTCCTTAAAGAGTATGATGTAAATACCGAATTAATTATTAAAGCTGCACAAAATTATTTAAAAAATAAAAATCAGCAAAATTTACAAGGAATTAGCAATACTGCCGAACCAAAATGGATAGAGTTGTTTAGAAGGCTAAATGCTACTCCAAATGGAACTCATAGACTTATTAAATTAAGAGAAAGAATTAGGACTCTTATAAAACAAAATAAAGATCAACTAAAGCCACTTGATGCTAGTTTGCTCAAACTATTCAAGTACTGGTTTAACCCATCTTTTCTTGTCCTGGAAAAAATAGATTGGTCTACACCGGCAAATGTTCTAGAAAAAATTATAGAGTATGAGGCAGTTCATGAAATAAATTCGTGGAAAGACTTAAGGTCAAGACTGGCACCGAATGACAGACAATGTTTTGCCTTTTTTCACCCTCTTGTGCCTGAAGATCCTTTAATATTTGTTGAAGTTGCTTTCACAAAAGAAATACCAGAATCAATTGAAAATATTATTAAAATTGATAGAGAAGAGTTAAGCTTTGATGAAATCAATACTGCTGTTTTTTACTCTATATCTAACTGTCAGGATGGTCTTTCTGGAATTTCATTTGGAAATTTTTTAATCAAGAAAGTAGCTCATAAGCTTAAACAAGAAATTCAAGGCTTGGATAAATTTGTAACACTATCTCCTGTTCCTGGATTGATGAAGTGGATGGAAAAAAATGCACCTTTGGCATATGAAAATTGTTTAAATGAATTTAATAATGAGGTGCTTCTTAAAAATTCAATAATTTACTTAACTGAATCCAATAGAGAAGATGGGCTTCCTAATGATCCAGTGGCTAGATTTCATCTTGGCAACGGAGCTATTCTTCATAAAATTAATCTTCATGCAGATCTCTCTGATAAAGGCTTAAAACAATCTCAAGGAACGATGGTTAATTACTTATACGATTTGGATGTTGTTGAAAAAAACCATGAGCAGTTTTTTAAAGATAAAGCGGTCATTATTTCAAATGAAATTAAAGCTCTTAAAAAAAAATATATCTAGCTTGTATGTCTGGTCTATTTAAACTCTTCCCAGCTATTGAGCCATTTAATACTGGATACATGGAAAGGGATTGTCATGAAATATATTATGAGCAATGTGGCAATCCGGATGGTAAACCAGCAGTTTTCCTTCATGGCGGTCCTGGCGGTGGTGGAAGCACAACAGTAAGAAGGTTTTTTAATCCAGAAAAGTATCATGTTGTTATTTTTGACCAAAGAGGTTGCGGAAGAAGCAAGCCTCACGGTTGTCTAGAACAAAATACTACATGGGATCTTGTTGAAGATATAGAGACTCTTAAAAATAAACTTGGATTTGAAAAATGGCTAGTTTTTGGTGGTTCTTGGGGTAGTACATTATCCCTTGCATACTCTCAAACCTATCCAGGCTCTGTTAGTGAAATGGTTCTTAGAGGAATTTTTATGCTAAGAAAAAAAGAGCTTGATTGGTTTTATCAAGAAGGAGCTTCAAACATTTTTCCAGAAGCATGGGAAAAATTTTTAGAGCCAATCGATGAAAGTCAAAGAGATGATTTAATGTCTGCTTATCATCAAATATTTAAAAGTGATAATACAGAAAAAAAATTAAATGCAGCTATAGCTTGGTCCAGATGGGAGGGCTCAACTAGTAGTTTAAGTTACAATCCAGATATGGCAGATAGCTTTTCTGATCCTAGATTTGCATTAGCCTTTGCTCTTATTGAAAATCATTATTTTGTTAATAAAGGATTCTTGGAACATGAAAATCAATTAATAGAATCTGGAATAGATATCATAAGAAATATTCCTACTACAATCATTCAAGGTAGATATGATATTGTTTGCCCGATGACAACTGCATGGGAATTATCCAAAAATTGGCCAGAAGCCAACTTAATAGTTGCGCCCTCTTCTGGACATACTGCTTTTGAAAAAGAGATCACTCATGAACTAATTAAAGCAACTGAGGAGTTTGCTAAAAATGAATAATATAAGTTTTATAGGCATGGCAGGTTGCGGAAAATCAACAATTGGTGGAGTTTTGTCATCACAATTAGATATTAGTTTTGTTGACACCGATTTACTCATTGAAGAAAAATTTAAATTATCCTTAGAACAACTAAAAAAGAAAAAGGGTTACGAATATTTAAGGCAAGCTGAAGAAGAGGTAATACTTAGACTCGATGAAAACATAAAAGTTATATCTACAGGAGGTAGTTCGGTCTATTCTGAAAAATCAATGTTACATCTAAGCTCTTTTTCTAAAATTATGTACATCAATACTCCTCTTGATGAAATTAAACAAAGAATTGGGCATGGTCAAGAAAGAGGTTTGGCTGCTCCTGATGGTTTAAGTATTGATGACATATATAAAGAAAGAGTTCCTCTATATAAAAAATGGGCTGATATTACGTTGAATGGCAATAAATCTATAGAAGACCTAATATCAAAAATTATTAGTTTAATTTAATGGAAAAAACAAGAACATTACTAATTGGAGCCTCCGGACTTGTAGGTAATGAAATTTTTGAATGCATTTCAAAAGAAAATCAAGATATTTTCTTATTATCTAGGAAAACTTCAGATAAAGATCAAAATAAATTTAAAGAAATCATTACAGAATTTGATGACTTAGATGAAATAAACCTTCCAAGGATTGATCACGTTTATATTGCAATTGGAAAAAAGTTAGGCTCAAGTGAGCTGTTATATATTAGCAAATCTGATAGAGATAATTTCATTAGAGTAGATTGTGAATATGTTTTAAAAATAGCTAAAAAAGCGTTTGATAATGGTGCAAGATCAATAGCAATAGTTTCTGCAATTGGTGCAGACAAAAATTCATATAACTTGTATCTTAAAACAAAGGGCAATATGGAAAATCTTATAAAAAAAATAGGATATTCAAAAACTATCTTTGCTCAACCAAGCCACTTACTTGGCAAAAGAGTAAACGAATCATTCAAACTTGATGTCTCATTAATCGAGTTAGGGGGTAAAATTTTTTCACCATTGATGCTTGGTCCTTTTTCAGATTTTAAATTTGTAGAAGCGCGAGATGTTGCTAAAGCAATGGTGCAAAAAATGAATGATGATTCAAATGGACTAACAATCCTAAGATATAAAGATTTTGTTAATATCTAAAAAATTTCTCTATTTGTCTTAAGCATTTTACGAATTGCATGCGCTGAATTTAATAACCAAAAAGCAGAAGCAAAGAAAAAGTAATATAAGCCTGCATATAGCTGAACTATCATCGCAAGGATGCTACCCATTGCAACTGCAATAAGACCTAGCAATCTCTTGTTATACTTTTTTGAGACAATAAGGGGCGCGGCTATCAATGTGCCAAAAATAACGCTAATAATTTGAATTATTTCAAGAATAGTCATACTGATAGACAAAAAGAATTGTGCCTATGAGTATAAATATTGGAGCATTATGAATATTTTTTTTTAAAAGTAAATATTTTTTGAACTTTTTTGTAAATAATTTACTCTATTAATATGAATAAAATTTTTGGAGAAATATGAAAAAAATAACTACCTTAATAATTGCTTTTTCTATGGTGGGTTCCTTGTATGCGGATGATCATAAAAAAGAAAAAAAAGAGCATCCTAACATGCTTATGAGTGCTAAAGAGTGTATGGAAACTAAGTCTGGTATTGGATGGTTTCTTGGTGCTGCAGATAGTGTTTTTGATGACATAAAAAAACATGCAGATTTAAAAGATAAATCTTGGAATGATGAAAAATGGGGTGAAGCAATCGCTTTATCTACCTTAGCCTCAAATTACTCAACAGTTTATGATGTATGGTGTAAGGATATGATTTCACATAGAATGAAAATGAGAATGAAAGATTCTTATAAAAACCATTTAAAAGAACATGCCAAGAAGGATGATTGAGTTTTAAAACTTTCCTCTTTGAAATCTCATTCTTATTGAGAAAACTCTTACTAATGCAACCAGCGTAAGTATAGTTTGCGTAAATAATGAAATTGTTAATGGATTTGACCATTGCCAATTATCAATTGTCAGCCATAATAAAAATGTTTGAAGGGGAAAATTAATTACTGCTCCCATCATCACAACAATAACTGCTTCTCTAAATGCTACTTTTTCTGTTTTATTCATTTTTTCCTTATTTTTTAATTCTTATTCCAGTGCCATATGCCAAAATTTCTGATGCGCCTTGAGTTATGGTAGAAGTTTGAAATCTAAAGCAAATTATAGCATTAGCTCCTTTTTCAATAGCGTCATCTAACATTCTTTGATATGCCTGATCTCTTGAAGATTGAAGTAATTTAGAATAACCAACTAGCTCTCCACCAACTAAATTTTTTAAATTTGCAAAAATATCAGAGCCCACATTTCTTGATCTTACAGTACTTCCTTGTACTATCCCTAAATACTCAATTATTTCGGCTCCCTCTATATTGTTTGTTGAAACAACCATAAAATCTTCTTTTTTATGATCTTTTCTAAAATTTTCTATCATGACTTTTTTCCTTAAATAGTTTAATTTATAAATATAATGCAGAAATTAGTTGAAGCAAAATTTTCTATTGGAAATATAGTTAAGCATAAGTTTTTAAACTTTAGAGGTGTTATCTTTGATTTAGATCCAGAATTTAATAATACAGAAGAGTGGTATCAAGCTATACCTGAGCAGATTAGACCAAAAAAAGAACAGCCTTTCTATCATTTATTTGCTGAAAATAAAGAAATTTTTTACATAGCATATGTTTCGGAACAAAACTTATTGTTAGATAAGTCAAAAAAACAGTGTAATCATCCTGGTATTAAGGAGATATTCGAATCATTCGATGGTGTTAACTATCAGCCTCATAGCAAAGCAAAAAACTAAATTAAGCTTGGTTATGAGCTATCTGTGCAGCAGTTACAAAAACGTCCATTGCAATTTCTAACTCTGTTTCATTTATAAATGTTGGTGCAATTCTTAAGGTATTATTTTTAGGGTCATTTCCATACGGATGTGTCGCACCTGCTGGAGTTAGAAGTACTCCAGCCTCTTTGCATAACTCAACAATTTTTGAGGCAATAGGTTTATGTGATGTAAAAGTAATAAAATAGCCCCCAGTTGGTCGAGAATATTCACCAATATCTTTATCAAGTTTTTCTAATGCTTGATATGCTATTTCAAATTTAGGCCTTACTAAATCAGCATGTTTTTTCATATGATCTTTTACAGCATTAGAATCTTTAAAGAACTTTGTATGTCTTTTTTGATTAACCTTATCAGGACAAATTACCATAGAACCTCTTATTCTTTTAATTAGAGATAAATTTTCATCAGCTGCCACCATAAACGATAAACCACCACCTCCAAAAGTAACTTTAGAGAAAGAAGTTACAACTACTGTTTGATTGGTAGTTTTGTTTTGTTCTGCTAGCTTCCAGACCGGTATTTGATTCTTGGTAGGAAGAAAGTCATGAACCAAGTAGGCATGATCAAAAAGAAAAAGGAAGTCTTCAGAATATTTTTTACCAATTTCAAAAAGCTCATTTATATTATCGTCACTGTAAACTTCTCCAGATGGATTTGAATGGCGAGGTACACAAATTATTCCAACGACATTTGAGTTATTTTGAAGAGCATCTGACAGCGCATCTAGATCGACACCATCTTCTATCAAAGGTATTGCTATCATTTCGATTCCAAAATCTTCTAGCATTCTGAAATGTCTGTCGAATCCAGGTACAGGACATATGAATTTTGAAGTTTCGATATCTCTCCAAGGCACAGGTTTAGCAAACAAGTATTTTGAAAGAATCATCTGATAAGTAAGCATTAAGCTAGATTGCTCGCCTGTGATAACATGATCAGCATTAGCTGAAAGAAGGTCTGCGCCAAGAACTCTAGCATCTTCAATGCCGAAAGGCTCTCCATAATTTCTTAAATCAACTTTGCCATCAAATGGATCGACATTCATACTTAATAAGTCATTTGCTAAATCTAATTGATATGAATCTGGCTTTCCTCTAGTTATATCAATTGAAAGACCTTGGGCCTTGATCTGCTCAAAATAAGTTAAAATGTTCTCTGACATACCGCTTATTTTATAGAATTAAATGATTAGTGGTATATATTATAAGAAAATTTAAAACTTTCTTGGATAAAAATGAATTTCTGGATTCTAACAACCATATCAATAATAATAATTTCATTATTAATCATCATTATTTTCTTACAGATTCAAAATAGGTCCGATAAAGACAAAGATCAAGAGTCAATAAAGGAATTAGACAGAGCATTATTAAAACAAGAAGATACCTTATTAGATCTAACCAAAGATATACAGTCATTTCATGATCCATTAAATAAGTTACGAAGATACTTGTCTGGTGGAACCCTTGCAGGAAAATTTGGAGAATGGTCGCTTGAATCCATAATGCAAGATATTTTCAATCCAAATCAATATATAAAAAATGCAGAAGTAATCAAAGGCACTGGCAAGAGAGTAGAGTTTGTTTTAAAAATGCCAGAAGGACTTTTATTGCCAATTGATGCCAAATTTCCATCAGGACTTTACGACACTTATCTAGATTCAATTAATCAAACAGACGAAAGATTAATTAAAAAATCTATAGACGATATAAAAAGACATGTAATAAAAGATGCATCAGATATCCAAGATAAATATCTTCAATCGGGTATAACTGTCGACCTCGGAGTTATGTATATACCCAGTGAGTCTTTAATGCAGTTAATCGATTCTATTGAAAATCTTCGCGAATCTGTTTTTAGAGATTCAAGAGTTTTAATTATGGGGCCAAACTCCTTAGCAGCATATTTGATTAGTGTTCATATGGGCTTTAGAACTCTTGCTCTTAATAATAGAGCTGGAGAGATTATGGAAGAATTTGGTAAGTTAAAAAAAGAATTTGAAAAATTTGGAAGCTCAACGGAAGAATTGCTTAAAAAAGCAGACGCAATGCTAAAGGCAGTAAATGAACATGCTACTCGCGAGAGACAAATGAATAAAGCTATTAATAATATGGATCAATTAGATAATTAAAAGTAGAATCTTCTCCACATATTTAACCCAAAAAATAAAGCACAAATCCACAGAATAACTTCAGGAATATTTGGATTGCTGTTATAGCCAAAAAACCCTTTTAAGAAAACACCTATAGAGCCTTTATCATGAAGTGGATGATAAATCTTTTGTCCTTGCTCATTTATCTGTGGTTGTAAAATATCCCAAGGCCTATAAATTTCTGTTTTCTCAATTTGGTCTGATTTTACTAAATACTCTTCGACTTCATGAGTGCCATAGGCAACCATCCCTGCTGATAAGAAGACTAATAGTAAAGTTGTGTATTTAAATACATATCTTAAATTTATTTTTCTACCTTGAAGTACTATTAAATATCCTATGAGGATTGCAAGAGCTGCTCCTGTTATAAATCCTAAATATGAGAATGATCCAGTAATAGAAAAGCTTGAGATTAAGAAAACAGCAGTTTCAAAGCCCTCTCTTAGAATTGCAAAGAAAACTACAAAAAATACTCCCCATGAAGATAATTTAATTGCATTTAAAGTTTTACCTTCAAGCTCTTTTCTATCACTAACATGTTTTGATAACCAAAATATTACATACCAAATCAAAATAGCTGTTAAATAGAGGAAAATACCCTCAAATAAAGCTGCAGTAGAATCATTGCCAAGAGATTCCTTTGCGGCTAAAACAAAATATCCGACTATAATGCTTGCAACAATTGCAGCCAAGACGCCCATCCATAATTTATAAAAGTGGCTCAATTGATTCGATTTCTCTAAAATCAAATAAATGATACCAACAACAAGAGATGCTTCTAAAACTTCTCTAAATACAATTATAAATTCGCTCATGTTTATATCCTTATGGGTTTTCTAAATGAGAATCATTCTTATTTAGATTGTAACTAAATTTTTATCAAATAAAAAGTGAGTTTTTAATATTATTATGTCGCTTTTATTTATATTTGTTGAGACAATGCATTATGAAAAAAATAGCTGTAATTGGTGCTGGAATTGCTGGCACAACTACGGCTTATGCTCTAGTAAAAAAAGGTCATAACGTAACTATTATTGATTCCAGAAGATATCCTGCAATGGCAACAAGTTATGCCAATGGAGGACAGTTAAGTGCAAGTAACGCAGAAACATGGAATACAACTAAAAATGTTGTGAGCGGAATTAAATGGATGTTTACTCCCGACGCTCCACTATTATTTAATCCATCACCTGAGATCCAAAAATATAGGTGGATGCTTGGATTTCTATGGACAACTCTTAAGGGTGATCATAAAAAAAATACTCTTGATACAATTGATTTTGCGAAAAAAGCTAGGGAAATTTATTTCAAAATAGCTGATGAAGAAGGCATAGAATTTGAATTACTTAAAAAAGGTATTCTAAGATTTTATGATAATGCAAAAGAATTCAAACTAGATAAAGAAAAAGTTTCATGGCTTCATCAAGAAGGCATGGAGTGGGATATATTAACTACTGATGAAGTTAAAGAAATAGAACCAGCTTTCGAAAATAATAAAAATTATGAAAAAATTCTTGGTGGAATATATACCAAATCTGATGCAAGTGGTGATATTCATAAATTTTGTACGAATCTAGAGAGGATTCTTTTAGAAAAATATTCAGCAATCCTTCAACTTAAAACAACAGTTGAATATATAACCAGGCAAAAAGATAAGCTAGTTCTTACCATGAGACATGAAAATGAAATAATTAATGATTCATTTGATAATGTTGTCATTTGTGCAGGAGTCAACACACAAAGCTTTGCAAGTCGACTTGGTGATAAGATGAATATATATCCTGTTAAAGGATATAGCGTAACAATTGATCTTAAAGATGAAATATCCAAAAAATGTGCTCCAACTGTATCTTTAATCGATCAACCCGTAAAAATAGTTGCTAGCAGACTTGGCGATAGATTTAGGGTTGCAGGTACAGCAGAGCTTGCTGGAATAAATACTGATATAAGACAAGATAGAATTAAACCTTTATTGAAATGGGTAGAGAAATATTTTCCAAATGTTAGCACTGAGACATATACTCCTTGGGCTGGGTTGAGACCTATGACCCCTAATATGATGCCTATAACTAGAGAAAGTAAAATGAAGGGGGTTTTCTATCATGCAGGACATGGTCATCTAGGCTGGACTCTTAGCGCACATACAGCCCAAATTGTTGCAGATAATATAGATTCTAATTAAGGTAAGTCCACAATCTCCCAAGATCTTTTCTCACATTCCTCTCGCAATTTATTATCAGGGTTTACAGCTACCGCTTTATTAACTGCTGAAAGTAATGGAAGGTCATTTATTGAATCCGAATAAAATGTAGTATTTTTAAAATCACTAAAATCATTCCTACGCATCCATTCTCTTACCTTTTGAAGTTTGCCCTCACCCAATGCTGGAGTGTTTTGAAACTTACCAGAATATACCCCATTAACTATTTCAACCTCTGTTGCAACAATATTTTCGAAACCAAGTCTCTTGGCAATTGGATTAACTATTACAGAGTTTGTAGCTGAGGCAAGTAACATTACATCGTTGTTGTGATAATGAT